>Ga0209570_1000290_pt1 | contig 82573 bp, 86 predicted proteins | sample EBPBio172007_DNA_FD_185861 | JGI IMG/M metagenome (GOLD analysis project Ga0209570, IMG submission 185861) | Wastewater treatment Type I Accumulibacter community from EBPR Bioreactor in Madison, WI, USA - Reactor 1_9/17/2007_ DNA (SPAdes)... | ecosystem: Engineered > Bioreactor > EBPR >... | reverse complement strand
TGCTGTTGCCGCTTACGGCCTTCCTCGTCGACGCGGGCTTCACGCTGCTGGAGCGCATGCTGCGCGGCGAGCCGTGGTGGACCCCCCATGTCAGCCACCTCTACCAGATGGGCGCACGACGCTATGGACACACCTCCGTAACCGTGATTTACGCGGCGTTTGGCGGCGTTACATTACTGTTAACATGTGCGCTGTCCCAAGCGAGGCTCGGGGTGGCGCTCGCCGTGGTGATCGCTGCCTACGGAGTAGGTGGGGCGCTTTGGTTTTCATTGCGCCGAGGATGGCGTGGGTAGCACAGGCACCTGGAGATGGAGCTGATGAAATCCTGGCGGGATCGATTGAGCGGTTTCATGCCACGCGTCCTCGTCGCGGCCCACGATCTGGCCATGGTGTGGGTATGCTGGCAAGTCCTGCACCGGTTGCGCTACGCCATGCTGGCGCCCGCCCCGGAGTTCCCCCTGTGGTCCAACGAGATCGCCATCGTCCTGCTGGCGCAGGGTGCGGTGTTCTGGTGGATGGGGCTCTACCGCGGTTTGTGGCGCTTCGCCAGCCTGCCGGATCTGTGGAACATTGTGAAGGCTTGCGCCCTCGGGTTCCTGGGTGTGGTGCTGGGTCTGTTCTTCTATAACCGCTTTGGCTCTACGCCGCGCATCGTGCTCGGCTTCTATCCGTTCGCACTGGTCGGTTTCCTCGGATTGCCGCGTCTGATCTATCGTGCATGGAAGGACAGCCAAGCGCAGCGCATCAATGAAACGGCCTCGCGCGTATTGATCCTTGGCGCAGGGCGTGCAGGCGAAGCCCTGGTTCGCGAGTTGCGCCGCACCGGCGTCTACCATCCGGTTGCCTTCCTCGATGATTCAGTGCGTCTGCATGGCTCCAAGCTGCAGGGCATTCCCGTGCTGGGTGGACTGGAGAGCGCCGCCGCCATCGCCCGCGAAACCGCGGCGCGGATGCTCGTCATCGCCATGCCCTCGCTGGACGCGCCCGCCATGCAGCGCGTGGTGGCGATCTGCGAAAGCACAGGCTTGCCTTTCCGCATGGTGCCCCGACTGATCAACGTGCTGGAAGGGCAGTCCATGCCGGGCGATCTCAAGGAGGTCGCGATCGAAGACCTGCTGGGTCGCAAATCGGTGACGCCGGACTGGAAACTCATCCGCGGCTGGCTGGGGGGGCGTACCGTCATGGTGACGGGCGCGGGCGGGTCGATCGGATCGGAACTCTGCCGGCAGTGCGCGCGGCATGGAGCCCAGCGGATCGCGCTGGTCGAAATCGACGAGCTGGCGCTGATCACCATCCAGGGCGACCTGCGGCGCGCCTTTCCCGACCTGGAAGTCCTGCCGGTGCTGGGCAATTGCGGCGACCCCGCCGTCATCGCCCACGCTCTGGCGGTAGCCGAGCCCGACGCCGTGTTCCATGCCGCCGCCTACAAGCAGGTGCCCTTGCTGGAAGGCCACCTGCGCGAAGCCGTGGGCAACAACGTGCTGGCGACTGAAGCGGTGGCGCGCGCCTGCCGCGAGGCTGGCGTGGCGACGTTCGTGCTGATCTCGACGGACAAGGCGGTGGATCCGGTCAACGTGCTGGGCGCCACCAAGCGCCTGGCCGAGATGGCCTGCCAGTCGCTCGACGATGCCCGATCAGGCACGCGCTACGTCACCGTGCGGTTCGGCAATGTCCTCGATTCGGCGGGAAGCGTGGTGCCGCTGTTCCGCGAACAGATCCGCAAGGGCGGGCCGGTCACGGTGACCGATCCAGACGTCACCCGCTATTTCATGACCATCCCCGAGGCCTGCCAGCTCATCCTGCAGGCCGCATCGGGCGCCGCGCACGCCTCGATCTATACGCTGGACATGGGCGATCCGGTACCGATCCGGCTGCTGGCCGAGCAGATGATCCGTTTGGCCGGCAAGCAGCCGGGGCGCGACATCGCCATCGTCTACACGGGCCTGCGCCCCGGCGAAAAGCTGCACGAGACGCTGTTCCACGCCGACGAGCGCTACCAACCCACCTCGCACTCCAAGATCATGAAGGCGATCGCGCGTGAGGTCTCGAGCGAGTTCATCGATCTGGCCCTGCAGCGCCTGCGGGCGGCGCATGCCCGCTACGACACCGCCGAACTGGCCGAAGTGCTGAGGATCGCCGTGCCGGAGTTCACGCCGATGTCGAACGAACAGAACGAAGCATCGGCTAACATCGTGGTCTTCCCCGGTCGAGACGCCCGCAGGACCCGATGACTTCGCCCCGCATCCGCAAGGCCGTGTTCCCCGTGGCGGGACTCGGCACCCGCTTCCTGCCCGCAACGAAGACCGTTCCCAAGGAGATGCTGCCGATCATCGACCGGCCGCTGATCCAGTACGCGGTGGATGAAGCGGTCGAGGCGGGTTGCGATACGCTCATCTTCGTCACCAACCGCTACAAGCATGCGGTGGCGGACTACTTCGACAAGGCGTACGAGCTGGAACAGAAGCTGGAGCGCTCGGGCAAGGTCGAACAGCTGGAACTCGTCCGCAACGTGCTGCCCTCACACGTTCGTGCCGTCTTCGTCACCCAGGCCGAAGCCCTGGGGCTTGGGCATGCGGTGCTGTGCGCCAAGGCCATCGTCGGCGACGAGCCTTTCGCGGTGCTGCTGCCCGACGACCTGATCTGGAACCGCGGGCCGGGCGCCCTCAAGCAGATGGCGGATGCGGCCGAGTCCAGCGGCGCCAGCGTGATCGCCGTGCAGGACGTGCCGCGCGAACAGACCGGCAGTTACGGCATCGTGGCGACGGACGCCTTCTCGGGACGCGAAGGACGCATCGACGCCATCGTGGAAAAGCCCAAGCCGGAGGTCGCCCCCAGCACGCTGGCGGTCGTGGGACGCTACGTGCTGGACGCGCGCATCTTCGCGCTGCTGGAAAGTACGGCGCCGGGCGCCGGCGGCGAAATCCAGCTGACGGATGCCATCGCGGCCCTGTTGCGCGAGAAGCCGGTGCACGCCTACCGGTTCCAGGGCACCCGCTTCGACTGTGGTACGCACATCGGACTGATCGAAGCCACCATCCGTTACGCGCTGGACCACGAAGCGCTCAGCGACGCGGCACGCAGCATGATGCAGAGTGCACTGAACGAACTGGGCGTCCGGGAACTGGGCTGACTCTCTCCAAAAGCCTGCGGCGCGACACGCCCTGGTGAAGGGCGGCCCGCTTCCCGCAGAATCGGCGCGTGCCCATGTCCATTCGCCACTATTACGCCGACACCGCCGGTAGCGCGCCCGCGCTCCCCACGTTGCATATGGCCCTGGACGCGGATGTCTGCGTGGTGGGTGGAGGCTTCGCGGGTCTGAACACGGCGCTGGGCCTGGCGGAGCGGGGACACCGCGATGTCGTGCTGCTGGAAGCGGAGCAGCCCGCATTCGGTGCTTCCGGCCGCAATGGCGGCTTCGTGTTCGGCGGCTTCTCCCGCGGCGAAGCGGCTCTGCTGCGCGATCTGGGTCGCGAACGCGCGCGCGCCCTGTACGCGGGCACCGTGGAAGCGGTGGAATTGATCCGCAGGCGCATCTCGCAGTATGGCATCGCCTGCGACGACACCCAGGCCGGGATCCTCTGGGCGAACTGGTTCGACGACCGCGACCTGCTGCGGCAACGCCAGGTGTTGCTGGCCGATGTCTTCGCGCAGGACTGGCACTGGGTCGAGCGCGACGAGTTGCGTCAACAGATACTCACTCCGCGATATCACGACGCGCTGTTCGAGCCACGGGCTTTCCACTTCCATCCGCTCAAGTACGCCCACGGCCTGGTCCGGGCGGCGTCGCGGCAGGGTGTATCCCTGTTCGGCGATTCGCCTGCGGTATCGCTGCAGCGGCGGGAGGGGGGCTGGCGGGTCACCACGCCGTCCGGTCATGTCGACGCGCGCGAAGTCGTGCTGGCCTGTGGCGGCTATCTGGCGCGCCTGCATCGCCGTGTCGACGCGGGGGTATTGCCGATCGCCACCTACGTGATGGTCACCGAGCCGCTGGGCGCGCGGATGGACACGGCGCTGCGCACACGTGCGGCCATCTACGACACGCGCTTCGCATTCGATTACTACCGGCCTTTGCCGGACTCCCGTCTGCTGTGGGGTGGGCGTATTTCGGTCCTGGATCGCTCGCCTCGGTCGGTCGAGCGCCTGCTGTACCGCGACATGTTGAAGGTGTTTCCGCAACTGGAGGGCGTGCGCATCGACCATGCCTGGTCCGGCCTGATGAGCTATGCCCGCCACGAGATGCCGCAGATCGGCCAGGTGGAGCCGGGCTTGTGGGTGGCGCAGGCATTCGGTGGGCATGGCGTCGCGCCCACGACGTTCGCGGGCGAAGTCATCGCCTCCGCCATCGCGCAAGGCGATCGGCGATGGCGCGAGTTCGCCGCCTACGGCCTGGTGTCCGCGATGAAGCCTGCCGGCTTCCTGGGCGCGCAGGTGAGCTACTGGTGGGCGGAGGCCAAGGATGCGTGGAAGGCGCGGAAGGGAAGAAGGGAGGGTGTGTGACGGAGAGTGTGCCGGTGATCGGTTGGGAGGACTTCACGCGCGTCCAGCTGTGCGCCGGGACGGTGCTGCGGGTTGAGCCGTTTCCGGAAGCACGCAGACCCGCGTGGAAGCTGTGGGTCGACTTCGGCCCTCATGGCGTGAAGAAGACCAGTGCCCAGATCCGCGCGCTGTATGCGCCGGAGGATCTGGTGGGACGGCAGATCGTAGGCGTCCTCAATTTCCCTCCGAAGCAGGTAGGGCCGTTCATTTCGGAATTCCTGCTGACCGGATTCCACACCGATGACGGTGTGGTGGTGACGGCCGTGGAACGTCCCGTACCCGACGGCGCACGCATGGCGTAACGCCATGCAAGTAACCAAAAGAAATGGCGCCTTGCGGCGCCATTCCTGTCGGGTGATCGCTGAGGCTTACAGCGATTCGAAGATGCCGGCCGCGCCCATGCCGGTGCCGATGCACATGGTCACCATGCCGTACTTCTTCTGGTGACGACGCATGCCGTGCACGATCGTTGCGGTACGGATCGCACCCGTGGCACCCAGCGGGTGACCGAGCGCGATGGCGCCGCCCAGCGGGTTGATCTTCGAGGGATCCAGTTCGCTGTCGCGGATCACGGCCAGCGCCTGGGCGGCGAAGGCTTCGTTGAGTTCGATCCAGTCCAGCTGATCCTTGGTCAGGCCGGCCTGCTTCAGCGCCTTCGGGATCGCCGCGATCGGGCCGATGCCCATCACTTCCGGGCGCACGCCGGCGACCGAGAAGCTGACGAAACGGGCCAGCGGGGTCAGGCCGTAATCCTTGATGGCCTGCTCCGAGGCCAGCAGCACGCCGGCCGCGCCGTCGCTCATCTGCGACGAGGTGCCCGCAGTCACGGTGCCGCCGAACTGCGGATTGCGGAACACCGTGCGCAGCTTGGCCAGGCCTTCCAGCGAGGTGTCCGCACGCGGCCCCTCATCCTGCTCCACCAGCAGCTTCTTCAGGCGCACGGTGTTGCCGGCCAGGTCGGGTTGACGCGAGATGACTTCGTAGGGGCTGATCTCGTCGCGGAATTCGCCCGCTGCCTGCGCAGCGAGGGCCTTCTGGTGCGAGGCGACGGCGAAGGCATCCTGGTCCTCGCGCGATACCTTCCATTCCTCGGCGACCTTCTCGGCGGTGATGCCCATGCCGTAGGCGATGGCTACGTGATCGTTGTCGAACACGCTGGGCGCCATGGCGATCTTGTTGCCCATCATCGGCACCATCGACATCGATTCGGTGCCGCCGGCCAGCATCAGGTCGGCATGGCCCAGGCGGATCTGGTCCGCCGCCATCGCCACGGCCTGCAGGCCGGACGAGCAGAAACGGTTGATGGTCTGCGCGGCGATCGTGTTCGGCAGGCCGGCCAACAGCAGGCCGATGCGTGCCACATTCATGCCTTGCTCGGCTTCCGGCATCGCGCAGCCGATGATGGCGTCGTCGATGCGGCTGACGTCGATGCCGGGGGCTTGCGCCACGACCGACTTCAGCACGTGCGCCAGCATGTCGTCCGGGCGGGTGTTGCGGAACACGCCCTTGGGCGCCTTGCCGACCGGCGTGCGGGTGGCGGCGACGATGTAGGCTTCTTGGATCTGCTTGCTCATTTCGATGTGTCCTTGTCCGTCGCTTAGTTACGCAGCGGCTTGCCGGTCTTCAGCATGTGCGCGATGCGGGCCTGGGTCTTTTCCTGCTGTGCCAGTTCGACGAAGTGCTTGCGCTCCAGCTTCAGCAGCCACTCCTCGTCGACCACCGCGCCGCGGTCCACTTCGCCACCGCACAGCACGGTGGCGATGCGCACGGCGATCTCGTAGTCGTAGGGGCTGATGAAGCGGCCTTCCAGCATGTTCACCAGCATCATCTTGAAGGTGGCGATGCCCACGTCGCCGGCCACCTGGATGCGGCGCGCGGGCAGCGGCGGGCGGTAGCCGGTCTCGGCCAGTGCCAGGGCTTCCTGCTTGGCGATGTGCAGCAGTTCATAGGCATTGAAGGCGACCTTGTCGCCCGCGCGCATCAGGCCCAGTTCCTTGGCCTCGACCGCGGAGGCCGAGACCTTGGCCATCGCGACCGTTTCGAAGGTCTTCTTCAGTTCGGCGAACACGTCGCCGCCGGGACCGGCCGCCTGCGAGGCGCGTACCGCGATTTCCTTCAGGCCGCCGCCGGCCGGCAGCAGGCCCACGCCCGCTTCGACCAGACCGATGTAGCTTTCCAGGTGTGCGATGGTGCGCGCGCTGTGCATCTGGAACTCGCAGCCGCCGCCCAAAGCCAGGCCGCGCACGGCCGCCACGACGGGGACCAGCGAGTACTTGATGCGCTGGCTGGTGGCCTGGAAGTTGGCGACCATGGTCTCGAACTCGGCGATCTTGCCGGCCTGCAGCGCGCCCAGCGCACCGGCCAGATCGGCACCCGCGGAGAACGGCTCCTTCGGTTGCCAGATCACCAGGCCCTTGAACTTCCGCTCGGCGATGGCGATGGCTTCCTGCAGGCCGTCCAGCACGGCGTCGGAGACGGTGTGCATCTTGGTCTTGAAGCTGACCACGCCGATCCCGTCGCCGTCGGTCCACAGGCGGACGCCGTCGTTCTCGAACACGGTCTCGCCCTGTGGGAACGCCTCACCCAGCAGCGGATCCGGGAAGCGCTGGCGCTGGTACACCGGCAGACCCGAGCGCGGCAGCTTGGCGTTCTTCGCCGGGCTGTAGCTGCCCTCGGTGCCGTGCACGCCCTCGCGGCCATCGAACACCCAGTTGGGCAGCGGCGCGCTGCTCATGGCCTCGCCGGCCACGATGTCGTCGGCGATCCACTGCGCCACCTGCTTCCAGCCGGCCGCCTGCCAGGTCTCGAACGGACCCAGCGACCAGCCGTAGCCCCAGCGGATGGCCAGGTCGACGTCGCGCGCGGTCTCGGCGATGTCGGCCAGGTGGTAGGCGCTGTAGTGGAAGAGGTCGCGGAACACCGCCCACAGGAACTGCGCCTGCGGGTGCTGGCTCTGGCGCAGCCTGGCGAACTTCTCCGCGGGATTCCTGATCTTCAGGATCTCGACCACCTCGGGCGCCGCGGTGCGGTCGGCGGCGCGGTAGTCCTGCTTCTCCAGGTCGAGGACCACGATGTCCTTGCCGACCTTGCGGAAGATGCCGGCACCGGTCTTCTGGCCCAGCGCGCCCTTGGCGATCAGCGCTTCCAGCCACTTCGGGGATGTGAAGTAGGCATGCCACGGATCGTCCGGCAGGGTGTCGGCCATGGTCTTGATGACATGGGCCATGGTGTCCAGGCCGACGACATCGGAGGTGCGGTAGGTGGCGGACTTCGGCCGGCCGATCAGCGGACCGGTGATCGCATCCACCTCGTCGAAGCCCAGCTTGAACTCGCCGGTGTGGTGGGCCGTGGCCAGGATCGAGAACACGCCGATGCGGTTGCCGATGAAGTTGGGCGTGTCCTTCGCATACACCACGCCCTTGCCGAGCGTGGTGGTCAGGAAGGTCTCCAGGCCCTCGAGCACCGAGGCATCGGTCGACTTGGCCGGGATCAGCTCGGCCAGGTGCATGTAGCGCGGCGGGTTGAAGAAGTGCACGCCGGAGAAGCGATGCCGAAGTTCTTCAGGAAGAACCTCAGCCAACTTATTGATTCCCAATCCAGAAGTGTTACTGGCCAGCACCGCATGCGGAGCGACGTAGGGGGCGATCTTCCGGTACAGGTCCTGCTTCCAGTCCATCCTTTCCGCGATGGCCTCGATGATCAGGTCGCAGCCCCTCAGGTGCTCAAGCCCCGTCTCGTAGTTGGCCGGCGTGATCGCTTCGGCCAGCGACTTGCTGGCCAGCGGAGCAGGGCTGAGCTTGGCCAGATTGGCGATGGCCTTGTGCACGATGCCATCCGGATGCCCCTCTTTGGCGGGCAGATCGAACAGCACCGTATCGACACCGGCGTTGGTCAGGTGCGCCGCGATCTGCGCGCCCATCACACCGGCGCCCAGCACGGCCGCCTTGCGTACAAGCAATGGATTGGACATGGAATTTCCTTGGATGGCAGGGGTTTCAGACATGGTCGGCGCGCAGGCCGGCCTCGGCGAAGCGGATCAGTTCACGGGCGGCACGCTCACGGTGCGCCGCCTCCGTGACACCCGGGGGGCGCTTGATCAGGCCGAAGTCGGCCATGGCGTAGGTCAGGGCGCCGGAGAAGAAGTCCAGCCGCCAGTAGAGCTCCTCCTTGCTCAGGCCCGGCACGCAGCCGGCAATGGCCTTGCCGAACTCGCGCAACACGTGCCCGTAGTGGTCGGACAGGAACTTGCGCAGCCCGTCGTTCTTCTCGGCGTAGGCGCGGGCGATGACCCGGACGAAGGCACCGCCACCATGGCGGTCCTGGGCCAGGGCGAGGGCGGGCTCGACGAAGGCGGCCAGGATCGGCTCCAGCTGCCCCGGGCGCTGAGCTAGCGCCTTCTCGAGCAGGGACAGGCGGGCAGCGGTCATGTCGTCCATGCGCCGGCGGAACACCTCGTTGACCAGGTTTTCCTTGCTGCCGAAGTGGTAGTTGACGGCGGCGATGTTCACATCCGCCCGGCTGGTGACCTGGCGCAGCGACGTGCCGGCGAACCCGTGCTGGGCGAACAGCTCTTCGGCAGCCCCCAGGATGCGCTCCTTGGTGGAGAAATGCGTGGTGTTGCCCATGGCCCCTCCGGGACTGAATCAAACGCTTGTTTGATTGATTCTCCGTCGGCCGGCAGGCGCTGTCATGCTGCAGAGCAGCATTCAGCGAAATCCTGCTGCACTGCGGCGCCGGATGCTTTAGAATCTCGCTACACTTTCCGGTCTAAGCCCGCGTTTCGACGCGGGTTTTTCATGTTAACCTCGGGTCTTCAGTGGCCCGCCCAACGGAGAAAATCCCCATGGCGCTGGAGCGCACCCTGTCGATCGTCAAGCCCGATGCCGTCGCCAAGAACGTCATCGGCGAAATCTATGCCCGTTTCGAAAAGAACGGCCTGAAGATCGTCGCTTCGAAGATGAAGCATCTGTCGCGTCGTGAAGCGGAAGGCTTCTACGCCGTCCACCGCGAGCGTCCGTTCTTCAACGCGCTGGTCGAATTCATGATCTCCGGCCCGGTCGCGATCCAGGTGCTTGAAGGCGAGAACGCCGTGCTGAAGCATCGCGAGATCCTCGGCGCCACCAATCCGAAGGATGCCGCGCCGGGCACGATCCGCGCCGACTTCGCCGATTCCATCGACGCCAACGCTGCGCACGGTTCGGATTCGGTCGAGAACGCGAACACCGAGATCGCGTACTTCTTCGCCGCCACCGAAGTGTTCTCGCGCTGAATGATCGCGTGATGAGCAGCCACGAACTGCCGCCGATCGAATTGAAGCTGGCCACGGACGCTCCGTCCGTGGCCGTCGGCGCGCCCGTGTCTGCGAAGCAGAACCTGATGGACCTGGACCGCGAGGGTCTGGAACATTTCTTCATCGAGAAACTGGGCGAACAGAAGTTCCGCGCCCATCAGGTGATGAAGTGGATCCACCACCGCTACGTCACCGACTTCGACCAGATGACCGATCTGGGCAAGAACCTGCGCGCCAAGCTGCAGGAACACGCCGAAGTCGTCGTGCCGCAGGTGGTGTTCGACAAGCCCTCCGCCGATGGCACCCACAAGTGGCTGCTCGGCATGGGCGTGGACGGCAAGAATGCCGTCGAAACCGTCTATATCCCCGACAAGAGCCGCGGGACGCTGTGCGTGTCGTCGCAGGTGGGCTGTGGCCTCAACTGCACGTTCTGCTCGACCGCCACGCAGGGCTTCAACCGCAACCTGACCACTGCCGAGATCATCGGCCAGGTCTGGGTGACGGCACGCCATTTGGGCAACGTGCCTGCGCAGAACCGTCGCCTCACCAACGTGGTGATGATGGGCATGGGCGAGCCGCTGTTGAATTTCGACAACGTCGTGCGTGCGATGAACATCATGCGCGACGATCTTGGCTACGGCCTGGCCAGCAAGCGCGTCACGTTGTCCACGTCCGGCCTGGTGCCGATGATCGATCGCCTGTCCACCGAGACCGACGTGTCGCTGGCCGTCTCGCTGCATGCGCCCAACGATGCGCTGCGCGAACAGCTGGTGCCGCTCAACAGGAAGTATCCGATCGCCGAATTGATGGCCTCGTGCGTGCGCTACCTGCGCGCCAACAAGAAGCGCGATTCGGTGACGTTCGAATACACGCTGATGAAGGGCGTCAACGACCAGCCCGAACACGCGCGGCAGCTCGCCCAGCTGATGCGCAAGTTCAGCAATGCCGCGCAACTGAAGGACGCCGGCAAGGTCAACCTGATTCCGTTCAACCCGTTCCCCGGCACACGCTACGAGCGGGCGCCGGAAGAGGACATCCGCGCCTTCCAGAAGCTGCTGCTCGACGCCCATGTGCTGACGATGGTCCGCCGCACCCGGGGCGACGACATCGATGCCGCCTGCGGTCAGCTGAAGGGGCAGGTGATGGACCGCACCCGCCGTCAGGCCGAGTTCCGCCGGCAACTGCAGGAACAGGGCATCGACGATGCGGCATAAGGCGCTCTGCCTGCTGCTGGTTCCCCTCCTGCTGGCGACCGCCTGCAGCCGTTTGACCTTCGTCCGCCCCAAGATGGAGCGCAAGGACGGCGAGCAGATCGCACAGGACTATTCCGTCAAGGACAGTCCCGAAGTGAAGCGGCGCCAGTCCGTGCAGATGATGGTGTCCCGTTCGGTACAGCGCCTGCAGGCCGGCGATCTGGAGACGGCGGAGAAGGAGGCGCGCGCGGCCCTGAAGCTGGCGCCGGATTCGGCGGATGCGGAAACCCTGCTGGCCGTCGTCGCCGACCGTCGTGGACAGTCCGAGCAGGCCGGGCAGCACTACCGCCGGGCGGCGGAGCTGGCGCCCGCCCAGGGCGCGGTGCAGAACAATTACGGCACCTGGCTGTGCGCCAATGGCTTCCAGGCCGAATCCCTGGTCTGGTTCGACCGGGCGATGCAGGCGCCCGGCTACGGCACGCCGGCGGTGGCGCAGGCCAATGCCGGCAACTGTGCCCTGGGTACCGGACAGCTGGAGCGTGCCGAACGCGACCTGCGACAGGCGCTGTCGCGCGATCCGTCCAACGCGACCGCATTGGGCGCCATGGCCGAGCTGGAGTTCCGCCGTCAGCAGTACCTGCCGGCGCGCGCTTTCATCGAACGGAGGCTGGCGGCGGGACCCGCCTCCGTCGCAGTGTTGAAACTCGCATCACAGATCGAGGAAAGACTCGGCGACAAGGCCGCTGCCAGTCGATATGTTCAGCGCATTCGGGCGGAGTTCCCTGACGCGCGGGACGTCACAACCGGGGGAAATGCAGGGCCATGATGGATTCGGTAGGTGGGGGCATGTCGCCGCCGCAGGGGTGCGGTGAGGCGCTGCGGTCGGCGCGTGAGCAGTCCGGCCTGTCGTTGCAGGACGTCAGCCAGCGGCTGAAGATGCCGGTCAGGGTGCTGCAGGCGCTCGAGGCCGGGCAGTGGGACCAGTCCGGCGGCGCGGTATTCGTTCGCGGGCAGCTGCGCAGCTATGGGCGGCTCCTCAAGCTGGACGTGGAGCCGTTCCTGGCGCAATCGGAAGCGGTGGTGGCGCCCCCTGCGGTGCTGGTCAGCCACAGCCATACGCCGCGGTTGCAGTACGTCTTCGAAAGCTTCAAGCGTCGCGCGGTCTATGTCGTCCTGACGCTGGTGATCGCCACGCCGGTATGGATGGCGCTGCGCTCTTCCGCGGACCCGGCCCCCGAGCCCGCGATGGCATCGCTCGACGTCGTGCCCGACGCGTCGATGCCGGCACAGCAGGGTTCGACTTCGGCGCGCCCCTCCGGTCGTGCGCCTGCGGCGCCCTACGTGGCATCGATGGCGCCCGTCCCGCGGGCGACGACGCCTTGGTTGTCGCTGTCGTTCAAGGGCGACAGCTGGGTCGAGGTCGACGCAGCCGACGGTCGCAAGGTCGAGCACGCGCTGCTGCGCGCAGGCGATGAGCGCCGTTATGCGGCCGGTGAAGTCGGTCGCATCAAGTTGGGCGATGCGACGGCGGTCGAGGTTCAGCAAGCGGGTAGTACGGTGGACCTGGCGCCGTACCAGCGAGCGAACGTTGCGCGCTTTACGGTATCCTCTGAGGGTTCCCTAGCGCCGGTCGGTGACTGACCCGCGCGCGGGTCTGTCCACCTAGACCAAGACCCTGCCGAGACGGGGCAAGAGAGCGCATGGCGATTGACGATCTGCTCGACGAGCACGAACAAAGCGAACGTGTCCGCAGCTGGCTGAGGAACAACGGTGCCGGCCTGCTGGGCGGCGTGGCCCTGGGTCTGGCGGTGATCCTCGGCTGGCAGTGGTGGCAGAAGGACCAGGCCGGCAAGAAGGAACAGGCCTACCAGGAGTACCAGACGGCCGTAGAGGGGCTGGCCAAGGGCGACCTGAAGCAGGCGAAGGCGGCGGTGGATGCGCTGTCAAAGAATGATGCGCTGTATGCCGATACCGCAGGCCTCCAGCTGGCCAAGGCGCAGGTCGAGGCGGGCGAGCGTGACGCTGCCATCGCCACCTTGCGCGCCCTGACTCCCGACGACGCGTTGCGTCCGCTGATCAACCTGCGCCTGGCTCGCCTGCTTATCGATGCCGGCAAGCACGACGAAGCCCTGAAACTGCTCGACGCGGCCGACGATGCGTCCAGCCTTGAAGTGCGCGGCGATGCGCTGCTTGCCACCGGCAAGGCGAAGGAGGCCCAGGAGGCCTACACGCGTGCGCTCACCACGCTGGATGCGGTGTCGCCGCAGCGCCGGCTGGTCGAGCTGAAGCTGATCCATGCCGGCGGCACGCCGCCCAAGACCGGGGGTGCGGCATGATGCGCGCCCATCCTGTGGCGTCCCGCGTCCTGGTGGCCGCTTTGCTGGTAGGGGCACTGGGCGGCTGCAGCACGATCAAGGGGTGGTTCGGCGGCAAGAAGGCGGACGAGAAGCCGACCGAGCCTGCCGAACTGATCGACATCACGCCGACGGTGTCGGTGGCGAAGCTCTGGAGCGCCAACGCAGGCAAGGGCGAGGGTCGCCTGGGCCTGCAACAGACGCCCGTCGTCGATGGCGGGCGCGTGTACGCGGCGGCGGTCGAGGGCGGGGTGCGCGCCTTCGATCTGCAGACGGGCAAGCAGGTCTGGCAGTACAAGTCCGATCTCCGCTTCTCCGGTGGCCCCGGTGCCGGGCAGGGACTGGTGGTGGTGGGTACGCTCGATGGCCAGGTGGTGGCCCTGGATGCGACCACCGGCGCGGAGAAATGGCAGGCCAAGGTGCCCAACGAGGTCGTCGCGGCGCCGGCGGTGGGCCCTGAGAACGTCTTCGTGCGCAGCAACGATGGGCGCGTCACCGCGTTCAGCAACGCCACCGGCGAGCGCCGCTGGTTCTGGACCAACGAACTGCCCAGCCTGACCGTGCGCGGCAATGCGCCCGTGCTGGTCGGTCCCGGCGTCCTGTTCGTGGGCAGCGACGACGGTACCCTGACCGCGCTGTCCGCCAATGACGGACGCGAGATGTGGACCCAGGCCGTCGGCACGCCCGAAGGCCGCAGCGAACTGGAGCGCATGGCCGACGTCGATGGCGCGCCGGTACTGGAAGGCACCACGGTCTACGCCACCAGCTTCAAGAAGGAGACCGTGGCCATCGAAGGCCCCTCCGGGCGCCCCCTGTGGACGCGCGACAACGGCGGCGCCGGCGGGCTGGCGGTGACCAGCGGCGCGGTGCTGGTGTCCGACCCCTCGGGTACCGTGTGGGCGCTGGACAAGTACAGCGGTGGCGCGCTGTGGTCGAACACGACGCTGGCACGCCGTTCGCTGACCGCACCCACGGTCCATGGAGACTACGCCGTAGTGGGCGACTACGACGGCTACCTGCACTGGATGAAGACGGACACCGGCGAGGTGGTGGCGCGCGCGCGCATCGGCGGCAAGGCCGTGCGCGGCAAGCCGGTCGTGGCCGACGGCATCCTGCTGGTGCAGGATGTGGAGGGCGGGCTGACCGCATTCGGCTTCAAGTGAGCCTGCGACGGGAGCGGCTGTGCCGCTCCCGCGCCGTTACCCCGAAGGGCCGCCATGCGGCCCTTTTTCGCGGACGGGGGCGTATTCCGATACCATGTCGGCCCGTTTACAGACCGGAGCGGCCGTGCCACGTGCGCAGCGGCGCGCATCCGGCTTCCTTCCCATCCTTCGGTCGCCCCCTGCATGTTGCCCCTCGTCGCCCTGGTGGGCCGCCCCAATGTCGGCAAGTCCACCCTGTTCAATGCGCTGACCCGCAGTCGTGATGCCCTGGTGCACGACCAGCCCGGTGTCACCCGCGACCGCAACTACGGCGTATGCCGCCTGGATGCGGACGCTCCGTTCCTGGTCGTGGACACGGGCGGTATCGCCGGCGAGGAAGAGGGCCTGGCAGGCGCCACCGCGCGCCAGGCACGCGCCGCCGCGGAAGAAGCGGACCTTGTGCTGTTCATCGTGGACGGACGCGAAGGGCCTTCCGCGCTGGACGATGAAATCCTGGCCTGGTTGCGCAAGACCGCGCGTCCGACCCTGCTGGTGATCAACAAGATCGACGGCATCAACGAATCCACGGCGCTGGCGGACTTCGCCCGCTACGGATTCTCGGACGTCACGACCATCTCGGCCTCGCATCGCCAGGGCATCGACGACCTGTTGTCCGAGGTACACGCGCGCCTGCCGGAAGAAGGCGCGAGTGAGGCGCTGGACGAAGATCCCGCCCGCATGCGCGTGGCTTTCGTCGGCCGTCCCAACGTGGGCAAATCCACGCTGGTGAATCGCCTGCTCGGCGAAGAACGCATGATCGCCTCCGAAGTGCCGGGCACCACGCGCGATTCCATCGCGGTCGACATGGAGCGCGACGGTCGCCAGTATCGCCTGATCGACACCGCCGGCTTGCGCCGCAAGGGCAAGGTGGAGGAGGCGGTCGAGAAGTTCAGCGTGGTCAAGACACTGCAGGCGATCGAGCAGTGCCAGGTCGCCGTGCTGCTGCTGGATGCCACCGAAGGCGTTACCGACCAGGATGCGACCGTGCTCGGCGCCGTGCTGGACGCCGGCCGTGCGCTGGTGGTGGCGATCAACAAGTGGGACGGGCTGACCGCCTACCAGCGCGAGCAGGCCGAAGCGCTGCTGGCGCGCAAACTCGGATTCGTCGAGTGGGCCGAGGCCGTGCGGATTTCGGCCCTGCATGGCTCGGGCCTTCGCGAACTGTTCAAGGCGATCCATCGCGCGCATGCCTCGGCGACGAAGGAGTTCGGCACCAGCGAGGTCAACAAGGCGCTGGAAATCGCGTACGAGACCAACCCGCCGCCGAGCATCCGCGGCCACGTCTCCAAGCTGCGCTACGTACACCCGGGCGGGGCCAATCCGCCGACCTTCATCGTGCATGGCACCCGCCTGAAGGTGCTGCCGGAGTCGTACAAGCGCTATCTGGAGAACTTCTTCCGCAAGCGCTTCAAGCTGGTCGGCACGCCGGTTCGGTTCATCTTCCGCGAAGGTGCCAACCCCTACGAAGGCAAGAAGAACGTGCTGACCGAGAAGCAGATCGCCAAGAAGCGCCGCCTGATCCGGCACGTCAAGCGCAAGTGAGCGCGTACCCCACCCGCATCGCCGTCGATGAAGCCATCGCGCTGATCCGGGACGCGGCGCGGTCGCGCCGCCTGGGTAGCGAGTCTCTCGCGTTCAACCGTGCCGGCGGCCGCGTGCTGGCCGATGCGGTCCGCGCGCCGATCGACCTGCCGTCGTTCGACAACAGCCGGATGGACGGCGTGGCGTTCGCGCATGCCAGCCTCGCTTCCGAGGGCCCGACACGCCTGCGGCTGGTGGGACAACAGTATGCGGGTTTGGCCCAGAGGCTGCGCGTCGGTCCCGGCGAATGCGTCCGCATCACGACAGGCGCGCCCTTGCCCGAGGGCACCGATACGGTCGCCATCCGTGAAGACATCATCGAAACAGACGGCGGCATCGAAGTGCCGGCAGGCGTGCGGCCTGGCGCGGATGTGCGGCGTATCGGCGAGGACGTGACCGCAGGTACCGAGGTGATGCGCAAGGGCCAGGTGCTGACCCCCGCGCGGATCGGACTGGCCGCAGCCCTGGGCCTGGCAACCCTGCCGGTGGCACGGCGCCCCACGGTGGCCGTGTTCACCACCGGCGACGAACTGGTGGAACCCGGCCTGCCGCTGCGGCCCGGGCAGGTCTACAACAGCAACCGCGACCTGCTGATGGGCCTGCTGCGCGCCGAGGGCCTGGAGCCGACCGCGTGGCCCACGCTGCCCGACGACCCCGAGCGCATGCAGGTCATGCTGGCCGACGCCGCTTCGGCGTTCGATGTGGTCATCACCAGCGGGGGCGTGTCGGCGGGTCAGAAGGACCATCTTCCCGGTTTGCTGGGCGCCCACGGCCGCATCGCGTTCTGGAAGGTGCGCATGAAACCGGGCATGCCGGTCCTGTTCGGTGAGTGGGACCGTGCGCTGTTCCTCTGCCTGCCCGGCAACCCGGTATCGACGCTGGCCACGATGCTCACGCTCGGTCGTGCGCTGTTGGACGGCCTGCAGGGGCGTGACGACCCGCGACCTGCCTGGCAGGCGCATCTGGGCGCTGCCTGGCGCAAGGGGCACGCCCGTCTGGAATTCCTGCGCGGCGAGCTGATGCCCGATGGCCGTGGCGGCCTGCGCGTGCTGCCGAATGCCGCCGACGCGTCCCATCAGCTGCGGGCGGCCGCCGACAGCAACGCCCTGATCGTGCTGCCGGAAGGCGTGCATGACTATGCCGAAGGCGATGTGGTCGACGTCATCCCGTACTGACGGCGACACCGCGTTCCAGTCAGAGCGCCGCCGTCGTGCGTCCCGTGCGTGATAATCCCGGAATGACGATCCGAGCCATTTCCCCAGACGACGTCGCTTCATGGCTTGCCGAAGGTGCGGTGTTCATCGACGTGCGTGAGGATCACGAACGTGCCAGAGGACAGGCGGTCGGCGCGCGCGGCGTCGCGAAGGCGCAGTTGCTGGCGGAACCGGACCGCCACCTTCCGGGCCGCGACGCGCCCGTCGTGCTGATCTGCCAGATGGGCGGACGCTCGATGGACGCTGCGCGTGCGCTCGAAGCTGCAGGCTACACGCGTCTGGCGTCCGTGGAAGGCGGTACACAGCGCTGGCAGGACGAGGGGCGGCCGATGGTTCGTCCGATCATGTCCGCTGAAACGATCGATTTCAACGAGCGTTACTCGCGACACCTGCTGCTGCAGGAAGTGGGCGTGGAAGGGCAGCGGCGACTCGAAGGCTCGCGGGTGCTGATGATCGGTGCGGGCGGCCTGGGATCGCCAGCGGCGTTCTACCTGGCTGCGGCCGGAGTGGGCCATCTGCGGATCGCCGATGACGACGTGGTGGACCGCAGCAATCTGCAGCGGCAGATCCTGCATACCGAAGCGCGCATCGGCGAACCGAAGGTGGCTTCGGCGCAGGCCACGCTCGGTGCGCTCAATCCGCGGACGCAGGTCGAAGCGGTGCAGGTGCGCGTCACCTCCGACAACATCGAGCGTCTGCTGGACGGCGTGGACGTGGTGCTGGATGGCGCGGACAACTTCCCGGTGCGCTACCTGCTCAACGATGCCTGCGTGAAGCTGGGCATCCCCCTGGCGTATGGCGCGGTGCAGCGGTTCGAAGGGCAGGTGAGCGTCTTTGATGCGGGCCGCCATCGTGGCGAACTGCCCTGCTATCGTTGCCTGTTCCCGGAGCCGCCGCCACCGGAGTTCGCACCGAACTGCGCGGAGGCCGGCGTGCTGGGTGTGCTGCCGGGCGTGATCGGCCTGCTGCAGGCCACCGAGGTCGTGAAGCTGTTGCTTGGGATCGGCGATTCGTTGGCCGGGCGCCTGCTGCAGTTCGATGCGCTGTCCATGCGCTTCCGCGAGACACGCCTGCGCCATGATCCGGACTGCGCGGTATGCGCGGTTGGCCGGCCGTTCCCCGGCTACATCGATTACGCCGCATTCTGCCGGGCAGGCTAGTCAGTCCAGCGGGCGCATTCTCAGGCCCTCGCGGAACTGGCGGGGCGTGATGCTGGTGTCGCGCTTGAACGCCGCGCTCAGGTGGCTGTGGCTGGCGAAGCCGCAGGCGAGGGCGATGCCGGTGATGTCCTCGTTGCGGTTGAGCAGGTACCAGCGCGCACGTCGCAGGCGCTGCGCCAGGATGTACTGCGTCGGCGTGGTGCCGAAGGTGCGCCGGAACGCGATCAGCAGCTGGTGCACGCTCATGCCGGCCAGCGTCGCCAGGTCCGCCAGCGCGATGCGCTGGGCCAGGGTGCTTTCGATATGGTCGCTCAGTCGCCGCGCGACGGCGGGTGCGAGCGCGGTCGGCACCGACGCGGGTAGGGCGGGAAGCCGATAAGCCGCGTACAGATGCTGGAGCAGGAGCAGCTGCAGGCGCTCGGCCATCATGGTCAACAGGTCGTCGTCCTGCTGGCTGAGCCGACCCAGGCGCGCGACGCTGTAGTGGAGGAATTCATCGCGGTGGCACAGCCGTGGCATCAGCGCTTCGATGGGCGCGCGCCGGTCCACGCCGATGTCCACGTTCGCCACGGGCGAGATGCGCAATTCGGCGTAGGTGATGACCTGTCCCGATGCCTGGCTGGCGTAGCGCTTTCCCGCCGGGACCAGCCAGATGTCGCCCGGTGAAGGTGGCATGTGGGTCGCGCCGACGCCGTCGATCTCGGTGTCCAGTTCGCGCATCGAGCCGCCCAGGTGGACGATGACGGTGTGGCGCGGCTCATCGATAGCCCAGAGCGTGCGTTGGCGTATGTCTTCCTTGCAGAGCAGCAGCTCCACGCCTGGCCAGTGCGCCTGCGCCAGCACGCGGTATTGCGGGATCTGACCGGGTTCCGGGTCGGCAACTGTCGCTGGTGCAGCGTGCGCTCCACTAATGTGATTTGAGACCGGAGAATTTGATAGCGGACGGGACATCGTGAAAGCCGCAGGAATCCGTTCACCTCATCTTAGACGTGCCTCGTCGCGCTTGCCCACCCTGTCGTTGGGTATCGCCGCGAGATCCCGTCCCAAGCCAGGAGCATTTCATGACTGATCATTCCATTCGGGGCAAAGTCGCCTTGATCGCCGGTGGTGCCAAGAATCTCGGCGGCTTGATCGCCCGCGACCTCGCGCAACAGGGTGCTGCCGCCGTCGCGATCCATTACAACAGCGACGCGAGCCGGGCCGATGCGGAGAAGACCGTCGCCGCGATCCGCGATGCCGGCGCGCGCGCCGTCGCGCTGCAGGGCGACCTGACCACGGCAGGCGGCGTCGAACGCCTGTTCGCCGATACCGTCGCCGCCGTGGGGCGGCCGGACATCGCCATCAACACGGTCGGCAAGGTGCTGAAGAAACCGATCACGGACATCAGCGAAGCCGAGTACGACGAGATGGCTGCGGTGAACGCCAAGGCCTCCTTCTTCTTCCTCAAGGAAGCCGGTCGCCACGTCAACGACAACGGCAAGATCGTCACGCTGGTGACGTCGCTGCTGGGGGCGTTCACGCCGTTCTATGCCTCGTACGCAGGTACCAAGGCGCCGGTGGAACATTTCACCCGGGCTGCGGCCAAGGAGTTCGGTGCACGCGGGATCTCGGTGACCGCCGTAGGGCCCGGCCCGATGGATACGCCGTTCTTCTACGCGGCTGAAGGGGAGGATGCCGTGGCGTACCACAAGACCGCAGCCGCGCTGTCGCCCTTCAGCAGGACCGGCCTGACGGATATCCAGGACGTGGTGCCCTTCATCCGCCATCTGGTGAGCGACGGCTGGTGGATCACGGGGCAGACGATCCTCATCAACGGTGGCTACACCACCAAGTAAGGGGGAAGGGTGCGCATTGCCCTCTCCACATCCCGGCCATCGCTGCGCTACCGTGGGCGAACTCGCCCACTCCATGGAGCAAGCACCATGCGGACCCTGCTGTTCATCGTTGTCGGGCTGGTGATCGTGGGGATCGCCGTATGGTCGGCGGGCATTGCCAAGCGTCGCCTCGCGGCGGCGCTGTTTACCGTGGGCTGGCTGGCGGCCGTGATCTGGAACCTGCGCACCGGCATGTCCCATGGCTATTCGCTGCAGGAGGAGTTGCCGATCCAGCTGCTGATCTTCGCGGTGCCGGTGGCGGTCGGCTGGCTGCTGGCGTGGAAGGCGCCGGCGCGCTGATGCCTCCTTGACCCCTCGTATTTATCCCTTGCTGCGCACGCCGGGCCAACCGGCGAAAGTCGCCAGCGTCGAGCTGTTCTTCGATCTGGTCCATGTGTTCGCCGTCACCCAGCTGTCCCACCACCACCTGCTGGAGCGCCTGACACCTCCGGGCGCCCTGCAGACGGCGATACTCTGGTTCGCCCTCTGGCTCGGCTGGCGATACACGGCCTGGGTCAGCTACTGGCTCACCTTGAGACGCCGGTACAGTGGCCACGACGGTCCGGGTGCGGATGACGGTGTGGGCGGCGTTGCCTGTTCTTCGCCGACACCATGCAACGATGATGGAGCACGGCTGAGACATTCGTGCCGGGCGACATCCGGTAGACTCGCAGCATGAGTGCAGAATCGGGTGCCAGCCAACTGGTGAGCGTCGTTGCCCTGCTGGGCGCGGCGGTGGTGACGGTGCCGATCTTCCGGCGCCTGGGATTGGGCTCGGTGCTGGGTTACCTGGCCGCCGGCCTCGCGATCGGTCCGTTCGGACTGAAATGGTTCAACGACCCGCAATCCATCCTGCACGTCGCCGAACTGGGCGTGGTGATGTTCCTGTTCGTCATCGGCCTGGAGATGCGGCCCAGCCACCTGTGGAGCCTGCGCAGGCAGATCTTCGGTCTGGGCACGCTGCAGATCGCGTTGTGCACGGTGCTGCTGACCTGCGTGGGGCTGGCATTCGGCTATCCCTTGGCCGTGTCTTTCATCGGCGGCATGGGCTTCGTGCTGACGTCGACGGCGGTGGTGATGCAGCTGCTCGCCGAGCGGGGCGACGTCGCCTTGCCGCACGGGCAGAAGGTGGTCTCGATCCTGCTGTTCGAAGACCTGCTGATCGTGCCGCTGCTGGTGTTGGTGGCCTTCATGTCGCCGCAGGTGGTGCAGCCGGAGGAGGGCTCGCGCTGGCTGGCGATCGGCATCGGCGTGGCCTCGCTGGCGGGACTCATCGCCGCGGGCATCTGGCTGCTCAACCCCTTGTTCCGCGTGTTGGCGGCGGCCAAGGCGCGCGAAGTGATGACCGCGGCGGCGCTGCTGGTCGTGCTGGGGGCGGCGCTGCTGATGCAACTGGGCGGGTTGTCGATGGCGATGGGCGCCTTCCTGGCGGGCGTGCTGTTGTCGGAATCGACCTTCCGCCACCAGATCGAAGCCGACATCGAGCCGTTCCGCGGCATCCTGCTGGGCCTGTTCTTCCTGGGCGTGGGCATGGCGCTGGACCTGGGCGTGGTGGCCAGCAACTGGCCGCTGATCGTCGGTGCGGTACTGGCGATGATGGTGATCAAGGCGGCGTGCATCTACCTCGTCGCGCGGGTGACCCGCAGCCCCCATGCCGAAGCGCTGGATCGCGCGGTGCTGATGGCGCAGGGTGGCGAGTTCGCCTTCGTGCTGTTCGCCGCTGCGGCGGCGGCCGGGATCATCGATGCGACCGTCAACGCCAACCTCACCGCCATCGTGGTGCTGTCGATGGCGCTGACGCCGCTGTTCGTGCTGCTGCTGCGCCGCTACACCCACCCGGACGCGCCTTCGATGGAAGGCATCGAGGAGGCCAATGGCCTCAGCGGCAGCGTGCTGATCATCGGCTTCGGCCGTTTCGGCCAGGTGATGAGCCAGTCGCTGCTCGCCCGCGACGTGGACGTGACCATCATCGACACCGACATCGAGATGATCCGCAATGCCGAGGAATTCGGCTTCAAGATCTACTACGGCGACGGCACCCGGCTGGACGTGCTGCGGGCCTGCGGTGCGCAGACCGCCCAGTCCATCGCGATCTGCGTCGACGACAAGGACGCGGCCAGCCGCATCGTCGAACTGGTCAGGCACGAGTTCCCGCAGGCCCAGGTGCTGGTGCGCTCCTTCGATCGCGAGCATTCGCTCGCGCTGATCGGCGCAGGGGTCGCCTACCAGATCCGTGAGACGTTCGAGTCCGCGGTCGAGTTCGGCAAGGCGGCGCTGATGAGCGTGGGCGCGTCGCGCGAGGATGCGGAAACCATCGCCTTGGAAATCCGCCGGCGCGACGCCGAACGGCTGGAACTGGAGATCGCCGGCGGCGACCTGCGTTCCGGTATCCCGGCGCTGTACGGCAACGCGAAACACACCAAGCCGACCCCGACGCCCTTCACCAAGCCCAAGCGCGAAGCGAAGGCACTCAACGAAGAAACCGCAGAGATCATCGGCGAGGAAGAAGAGGAATAGCCGGCGCGCTCAGTCGGCGCCCATCGCCAGGAAATCGCCGATGGCCGACCAGTAGGCCGGGTCGAGCGACAGATCGTCGTGGCCAGCCGCGGGGAACTCCACCACCTGTGCCGGCCGCCCCAGCGCCTTGAGCAGCCGGTCGGTGCGCGCGGGTGGCACCACCTGGTCCTGGCCCGCGCGCAGGACCAACAGTCGCCCCTGGTGGCGCGGCAGGCGCAAGGCCGAGTCGTACCGGTCGCGAAGCAGCAGGCCGACCGGGAACATCGGGTAGTGCGCCTGTGCGACCGCTGCCAGGCTGTCGAACGGGGTCACCAGCACCAGGGCGGGCACCCTGCGTTCGGCGGCGACAAAGGTCGCCACGCCACTGCCCAGACTGCGACCGGCAACGGCGACCTGGCCACTGGCATGCCGTTTCGCGATGTCGTCATGCAGGGCCAGCGCATCGGCCAGCAGGTGGGTTTCCGTCGGTTCGCCATCGCTGGCCCCATAACCCCGGTACGCGACCAGATACACCGTGTGCGTGGGCAGGGCGCGCGTGAACGCTTCCCGGTTTCCCTCGACCGATTCGGCATTGCCGCCGAAGTAGAGCAGGGCGTCGCGGCGGCCGGGATTGACGACCCAGCCGCGCAGGACCACGTCCCGCCGCGCCAGCGCGAAGTCCGTCTGCGCGGCGTTTACGCGGGTGAACTGGGGGTAGTAGATCAGCCGTCGCTGCTGCAGGTACAGCAGCGCGCAAACGGCGACATAGACAACGAGGACGGCGCCGGCACCCCATGCCAGCATCCGGCACGGCCTAGCCACGCCGCTCCTGCGCGGCCTTGAACGCGGCCAGCTGTTCCGGCGTGGCCTCACGCTGGTGGCGCGCCTTCCAGTCCGCGAAGGGCATGCCGTAAATGCGTTCGCGCGCCTGGTCCTTGTCCATCGCCACGCCGGCCTCGTGGGCGGCCTCGCGGTACCAGTCGGCCAGGCAGTTGCGGCAGAAACCGGCCAGGATCATCAGGTCGATGTTCTGCACATCGGTGCGCTCCTCGTTGAGGTGCTTGAGCAGGCGGCGGAAGGCGGCGGCTTCCAGGGCGTTGGTGTCGGTCATGGGGCTGGCGGGTCGCGTTGGGATGGGGGAATCGGGGACAATAGGGGCCGACTCTACACCGCGCTTCCCCATGACTGCCCGAATCCTGGACGGCCGCCGCATTGCCGAGAACCTGCTGGACGAACTGAAGGTCCGGGTGGACGCGCGGGTGGCGTCCGGCATGGCCCGGCCTGGGCTGGCGGTGGTGCTGGTGGGCGGCGACCCGGCCTCGGCCGTCTACGTCCGCAACAAGCGCAGGGCCGCGGAAAAGGTCGGTATCGAGGCCTTCGACTACGACCTGCCGGCGGGCACGTCCGAGGCGCAGCTGCTGGCCCTGATCGACGAGTTGAACGCCGATCCGAAGATCCACGGCATTCTCATCCAGCTGCCGCTGCCGGGCATTCCCGACGCCAGTCGCCTGATCGAGCGCATCGATCCGCGCAAGGACGTGGACGGCTTCCATCCGGCCAACGTCGGCCACCTGGCCCTGCGCCAGTTCGGCCTGCGGCCCTGCACGCCGCGCGGCATCACCACGCTGCTCGGCTACACCGACCAGCCGGTACGCGGCCGCAACGCCACCATCGTCGGTGTCAGCAACCACGTCGGCCGCCCGATGGCGCTGGAACTGCTGATCGCCGGCTGCACGGTGACCAGCTGCCACAAGTTCACCCCGCGCGACGTACTGCAGGCCCGCGTCGGCGATGCCGACATCCTGGTGGTCGCGGCGGGCAAGCCGGGCCTGATCCCCGGCGAATGGGTCAAGCCGGGTGCGGTGGTCATCGACGTGGGCATCAACCGGCTGGACGATGGCCGTCTGGTCGGCGATGTGGAATTCGATGCCGCCGCGCAGCGGGCCAGCTGGATCACCCCTGTGCCGGGCGGAGTAGGCCCGATGACGGTGGCCACGCTGATGCAGAACACCCTGGAAGCGGCCGAAGCGGGCATTTGAGGCGCGTCCCGGGCACGGGGAAAGCAGCGTTCCGCCCGCGGCGGACTCCGGAAGCCGCGCCGATCAGGGTATAATGCCGCGCTTCCCCAACTCTCCCGGGCCCGCCGATGCTGCGCATCCAGGCTGAAGCACTGACGTACGACGACGTCTCCCTCGTCCCCGCCCATTCCACCGTCCTGCCCAAGGATGTCAGCCTGGAAACGCGCCTGACGCGCGACCTGCGGCTGAAGCTGCCGATCGTCTCGGCCGCCATGGATACGGTCACCGAAGCCCGCCTCGCCATCGCCATGGCCCAGCTGGGCGGCATCGGCATCCTGCACAAGAACCTGACCGTCGAACAGCAGGCCGCCGAAGTGGCCAAGGTCAAGAAGTTCGAGGCCGGCGTCATCAAGGAACCCTTCACCGTCGGACCCGAGACGACGATTGCCGAGGTGCTCAAGCTGACCCGCGCGCGCAACATCTCCGGCGTGCCGGTGGTCGACGGCGGCCAGCTGGTCGGCATCGTCACCAGCCGCGACATGCGCTTCGAAACCAAGCTCGACGATCCGGTCCGCCACATCATGACCAAGAAGGATCGCCTGATCACCGTGCGCGAAGGCGCCAGCGACGGCGAAGTGCTGCAACTGCTGCACAAGCACCGCATCGAGAAGGTGCTGGTGGTCAACGACGCGTTCGACCTGCGCGGCCTGATCACCGTCAAGGACATCCAGAAGAAGACCGACAACCCCAACGCCGCCAAGGACAGCGCCAGCCGCCTGGTCGTCGGCGCCGCGGTGGGCGTGGGCGGCGATACCGACCAGCGCGTGGAAGCGCTGGTGGCCGCGGGCGTGGACGTCATCATCGTCGACACCGCGCACGGGCATTCGCAGGGCGTGCTGGACCGCGTCAGCTGGGTCAAGAAGCGCTTCCCGCAACTGCAGGTCATCGGTGGCAACATCGTCACCGGCGATGCCGCGCTGGCGCTGATGGACGCCGGGGCCGACGCGGTGAAGGTCGGTGTCGGCCCGGGTTCCATCTGCACCACGCGCATGGTCGCCGGCGTCGGCGTGCCGCAGATCACCGCGATCGACATGGTCGCCGAGGCGCTGCAGGACCGTATCCCGCTGATCGCCGATGGCGGCATCCGCTACTCGGGCGACATCGGCAAGGCGATCGCCGCCGGCGCTTCGACGGTGATGATCGGCGGCCTGTTCGCCGGCACCGAGGAAGCCCCGGGCGAAGTCGAGCTGTTCCAGGGCCGCAGCTACAAGAGCTACCGCGGCATGGGCAGCCTGGGTGCGATGGAGAAGGGGTCCAAGGACCGTTACTTCCAGGATGCCAGCGACGCCGACAAGCTGGTGCCGGAAGGCATCGAAGGCCGCGTGCCGTATCGCGGGTCGGTCGGCGGCATCATCCACCAGCTCGTCGGTGGCCTGCGCGCCACGATGGGCTACGTCGGCTGCGCGACCATCGAAGAGATGCGCAGCAAGCCGAAGTTCGTCGTCATCACCGGCGCCGGCCAGCGCGAGAGCCACGTGCACGACGTGCAGATCACCAAAGAGCCGCCGAACTACCGGATGGGCTGATGCCCATCCGGCGTGATGGGTGATGGGTGATTCGTTAGAGATCAAAGCGGAGCAGAGAACACATGTCGGGTGCCAACGAATCACGAATCACCAATCCCGAATCACGGCTTCACGACGACAAGATCCTCATCCTCGACTTCGGCGCGCAGTACACGCAGCTGATCGCCCGCCGCATCCGCGAGATCGGCGTCTACTGCGAAATCTGGGCGTGGGACCACGACCCGGAGGAGATCGCGAAGTTCGGCGCCAAGGGCATCATCCTGTCGGGCGGTCCGGAGTCCACCACGCAGCATGGCGCACCCAAAGCGCCCCAGCAGGTGTTCGACAGCGGCCTGCCGATCCTGGGCATCTGCTACGGCATGCAGACCCTGGCCGCGCAGCTGGGCGGCGCGACCGAAGCCGCCGACGCACGCGAGTTCGGCCACGCCGAGGTGCAGCTGGTCGCGCACGATGCGCTGCTGGGTGGCCTCAGCGACCATCAGGGCGAGCCGCGCATCGATGTGTGGATGAGCCATGGCGATCATGTCGCCAAGGCGCCACCGGGTTGGAAGATCACCGCCACCACAGATCGCATCCCGGTCGCGGCGATGGCGCTGGAAGAGAAGCGCTGGTACGGCGTGCAGTTCCATCCGGAAGTGACGCATACCAAGCAGGGCCAGACGCTGCTGCGCCGCTTCGTCGCCGAGATCTGCGGCTGCCAGACACTGTGGACCGCTGCCAACATCATCGACGACCAGATCGCGCGCGTGCGTGAGCAGGTCGGTTCGGACGAGGTGATCCTGGGCCTGTCCGGCGGCGTGGATTCCTCGGTCGTCGCGGCGCTGCTGCACAAGGCCATCGGCGACCAGCTGACCTGCGTGTTCGTCGATACCGGCCTGCTGCGCTGGCAGGAAGGCGACCAGGTGATGGCGATGTTCGCCGAGCACATGGGCGTCAAGGTTGTGCGCGTCAACGCGGCGGACCGCTATTTCAAGGCGCTGGAAGGGGTCGCCGACCCGGAAGCCAAGCGCAAGATCATCGGCAACCTGTTCGTCGAGATCTTCGAGGAAGAATCGAACAAGCTGAAGAACGCCAAGTGGCTGGCGCAGGGCACGATCTACCCGGACGTGATCGAGTCGGCCGGCAGCAAGACCGGCAAGGCGCACGTCATCAAGAGCCACCACAACGTCGGCGGTCTGCCCGAGCACATGAAGCTGGGCCTGGTCGAACCGCTGCGCGAGCTGTTCAAGGACGAAGTGCGCCGCCTCGGCGTCGAGCTCGGCTTGCCGCGCACGATGGTCTATCGCCATCCGTTCCCGGGCCCGGGCCTGGGCGTGCGCATCCTGGGCGAAGTGAAGCCCGAGTATGCCGAGCTGCTGGCCAAGGCCGACGCGATCTTCATCGACGAACTGCGCAAGGCCGACCTGTACGACAGGACCTCGCAGGCGTTCGCGGTGTTCCTGCCGGTGAAGTCGGTCGGCGTGGTCGGCGATGCGCGCGCATACGAATGGGTCATCGCGCTGCGTGCGGTCGAGACGATCGACTTCATGACGGCGCACTGGGCGCACTTGCCGTACGACTTCCTCGGCACCGTGTCCAACCGCATCATCAACGAACTGCGCGGCATCTCGCGCGTGGTCTACGACATCTCGGGCAAGCCGCCGGCCACCATCGAATGGGAGTGATGTCAGCTCGTCTTGGGCTAGACTTCACCGAACGCAGTCGATCAGGTGGCCGGGATGGTCAATCCTTCGGAGAGTCGTGAGTCGCGTGTCGCAGTCTTGGTGGATTGCGATAACGTTCCACCCGCCATCCTCGACCATGCGTTGCGCTTTGTTGCGCAGTTCGGTCGCGTGGTAGTGCGGCGCGGTTACGGAAATTTCGCGACTTTAGGTGCAACGCGTTGGCAGGATGCATTGATCCGGCAGGCATTTACTCCTTGCCTTCAGTATCAATATGCGAGTGGCAAGAATACGGCCGATATCGCGCTTGCGTTGGACGCCATGGAAATGCTTTTCGATGAGATCGTTGATACGTTCTGTCTCGTCACCAGCGATTCCGACTTTGCCCACTTGTGTCGAAAGTTGCGAGAGCGGGGGGCGCTCGTTTGCATTGTCGGCGAGGAGAAGACGTCCTCCGCACTGCGCAATGCCAGCGATCATTTCTCCGAATGGGAGCCCGCCGCCGAAGCCGCGCCGGCCGAGGCCGCCAGGCTCAACGCCGAGCCCGGATCGACGCTACGGCCCGCTGACCCTCCTCGCCTACCGGCGAAGCAGCGTCCGTTGGTAGTAGTCAAGGCCGTTGCCATGCTTGCGGGCGATACCCCGGAGGGCAAAGTGGAGCTTGGCGCGCTGGGCAACTACATGCGTCGGACCGATCCCTCCTTCACGCCTAAGGTCTACGGACACTCGGGTTTGCTCGACATGCTGCGCACTTACGACCTGCTGACGCTGCACCAGGAGACGGGCGGGCACTGGGCTGTCACGCTGAATCAGGAGCGGATCGCGCAAATGCCTGTAAATCCGCTGACCGGGAAGCCGCCGGCCACATGATGAACGCATTTGACGACGAGCAGTGGATGCGCCACGCCTTCGCGCTGGCGGACCGGGCGGAGCGCGAATTCGATGAGATCCCGGTGGGGGCCGTACTCATCGGTGCCGACGGACAGGTGCTGGGCGAGGGCTGGAACCGCAACATCGCCGACCATGACCCCACGGCCCACGCCGAGATCGTCGCCATGCGCGAGGCGGGGCGGGGGCTGGGTAACCATCGCCTGGTGGGCTGCACCCTCTACGTGACGCTGGAGCCCTGCGCGATGTGCGCGATGGCGCTGGTGCACGCACGGGTCGCGCGCGTGGTGTATGGCGCTTCCGATCCGAAGACGGGCGCGTGCGGCAGCGTGTTCGACCTGATCGCCGATCCCCGGCACAACCATCGGGTCGAGGTCGTCGGGGGCGTGTTGGGCGACGAAGCCGGGCGCCGCCTGACCAACTACTTTCGCGCCAAGCGTGGCCGCCCCTTGGTCTAGCCGGTCGACGGGGGCGCCTTGCGCCTCACCTTGCGGTGGTCCATCTCTTCGTTGATGGCGGTCACCGCCAGCGTGGATTCGCGCGCCAGCAGCAGGCTGGCCGCCAGCATCGCGACAACGCCTACCGCGGCAAGCCAGGTGGGCACCGAGCCCAGCCGGTGCCCGGTGAATGTATCCACTGCGACCGCCAGGCTGGTGCCGACGAAGCAGCTGATGGCACCGTACAACAGCTGGCCCGCGCGCAGGATGATCAGGCTGCGCTGACGCTGCAGGGCGATGCGCTTCTCCAGCAGCGAGCGTTCCGACTCTTCTTCCACGTCCGCCAACTCGCGCAAGAGGGTGCGTGCGCGGTCGATGATGCGTGCCAGGCGGTTGTTGGCGGAAAGCAGCAGCGAGGCGGTCGCCGTCAGGAAGAACGCCGGGGCCAGCATCGCGGTGAGCACGGTGTGGTCGGTGGAAGGAGTCATGGGCCGGTCGAGGGGAGGGTCTGCGTTATGATGACATGATGCGGTTCGTCCGCATTCCCGGCGTGGATTCCCGGGCTCTTCTTCCGTCACGGACCGCTGCATGACCTCGCACAACGCGCATACCGACCGCCTGATCTGGATCGACCTGGAAATGACCGGGCTCGATACCGACCGCGATTCCATCCTCGAAATCGCCACGGTGGTCACCGATTCCAGGTTGAACGTGCTGGCCGAAGGGCCGGAATTCGCCATCGCCCACCCGGTGGCCGTGCTGGAGGCCATGGACGACTGGAACCGCAACCAGCATGGCAAGTCGGGCCTGTGGAAGCGGGTGGTGGAGAGCGGGGTGACGCTGGGCCAGGCCGAGGCGCAGACGGTCGCATTCCTCGCCGAATGGGTGCCGGCCGGCGCCTCGCCGATGTGCGGCAATTCGATCTGCCAGGACCGCCGTTTCCTGCACCGGCTGATGCCGCGGCTTGAGAAGTACTTCCACTACCGCAACCTGGATGTCAGCACCCTCAAGGAACTGGCCCGTCGCTGGGCGCCGCAGGTGCTGGAAGGCGTGCGCAAGCAGGCCAGCCACACCGCCCTGAGCGACGTGCGCGACTCGATCGAGGAACTGCGCCACTACCGCAGGCACATGGCGGCACTGGCCTGCGAGTGACGTAGCGTGCGCCGTGCGCACGACGATCTGAACCCCGGACCATGCGACGTGCGCAAGGCGCGCGCTACGCCGGCTTGGCCACGTCGCCGTCGTCGGCGACGCCCTTGGTGATGATGTCGGTCAGCGGCGTGCCGTCGCCGTTGTGGTGGTACACGTGCAGGTCGCGCTGCGGGTACGGGATGTTCAGGCCGTTGCCGATGATCTCGGTGCGCACGGCCTCGGTGAGATCGCTCCTGGTCTCGCCGAAATCCTTGGTCTTCGTCCAGGCGAGCAGGATGAGATCGACGCTGCTTTCGCTCAGCTTGCTGACGATCACGCTGGGCGCTGGCTCATCCAGCACCAGCGGGTGGTCGTTCGCCAGTTTCAGCAGGACGGCCTTGGCCTGCTTGAGGTCGTCGTCGTAGCCCACGCCCACGGGGATGTCGATCCGGCGGTACGGCTTGGCGGTGAAATTGATGATCGGTGCGGTGGTGATCAGGCTGTTCGGCAGCACGATCAGGCGGTTGTCTAACGTGCGCATCCGGGTCTGGAAAATGCGGACCTCCTCGATGATGCCCTCCAGTCCGGCCGCCTGCACGTAGTCGCCGTCGCGGAACGGACGCAGCACGATCAGCATCACGCCCGAGGCGATGTTGGACAGCGAATCCTTCAGGGCCAGGCCTACCGCCAGGCCGGCGGCGCCCAGCACGGCCAGCATCGAGGTCGGATTCACGCCCAGCGAGGTGAGCGCGGTGATGATCACCAGCACCATCATCGCGGCGTAGCTGGCGCGACGCAGGAAACCGCCCAGCGTGGCGTCCGCGTGGGTACGTCCCAGCACGCGTTCCAGGCCGGCGCTCAGGCGCTTGGCCAGCCACATGCCGACCAGGAAGATGACGACGGCGGCCAGCAGCTTCAGGCCCCAGGTCTCCAGCAACTGCAGCCAGTCGATGCCACGCAGTTCCTGCATGAAGGCGGCGGGCTCGGTGGGGATGTCGGGCAGGACGGGCGGAGTCTTGGCAGGGGTGGACATCGGGCTTCCGGAAATGAAGCACGCCCCGTCAGGGGCGTGCAGTGGCATGCGGCGATGGTAACCGCCTTCGCGTGAAGGCGGTTGCGTGCGACGTCAGCCGGCCTTGGTCTTCGCCAGGCGCAGCCAGGTGTCGACCACCGTATCGGGATTCAGCGACACCGATTCGATGCCCTCGGCCATCAGCCATTCCGCCAGGTCCGGGTGGTCGCTGGGGCCCTGGCCGCAGATGCCGATGTACTTGCCCTTGGCGCGCGCGGCCTTGATGGCCATCGACAGCATCTTCTTGACGGCCGGATTCCGTTCGTCGAACAGGTTGGCGACGATGGACGAGTCGCGGTCCAGTCCCAGGGTCAGCTGGGTCAGGTCGTTCGATCCGATCGAGAAGCCGTCGAAGATGTCGAGGAATTCCTCGGCGAGCAGCGCGTTCGACGGCACCTCGCACATCATGATGATCTTGAGTCCGTTCTCGCCCTGGCGCAGGCCGTGCTTGGCCAGCACGTCGATGACCTTGCGGCCTTCCTCCAGCGTGCGTACGAACGGGATCATCACCCACAGGTTGTCCAGCCCCATCTCGTCGCGCACGCGGCGCACGGCTTGGCATTCCAGCGCGAAGGCGGGTTCGAACGACGGGTCGACGTAGCGGCTGGCGCCGCGGAAGCCGATCATCGGGTTCTCTTCGTGCGGCTCATAGCGGCTGCCGCCGATCAGGTTGGCGTATTCGTTGGACTTGAAGTCCGACAGGCGCACGATGACGGGATTCGGTGCGACCGAAGCGGTGATGGTGGCGATGCCTTCGGCTAGGCGGTCCACATAGAAACTCACCGGATCGGCGTAGCCAGCGGTCTTGGCATCGATCTTCCTTCGGACGTCCGGCTCCTGGCGGTCGTACTCCAGCAAGGCGAGCGGATGCACGCCGATGTGGCTGGCGATGATCATTTCCAGGCGCGCCAGGCCGATGCCGGCATTGGGCAGCTGGCCGAAGTCGAACGCGCGCTCCGGGTTGGCCACGTTCATCATGATCTTCAGCGGCGCCGCCGGCATGGCGGCCAGATCGGTGGTGGTGCGCTCGAAGGGCAGGGCACCGGCATAGATGAAGCCGGTATCGCCTTCGGCGCAGCTCACGGTCACTTCGGTGCCGTCGGTGATGTGGTCCAGCGCGTTGCCGGTGCCGACGACGGCGGGCACGCCCAGTTCGCGCGCGATGATGGCGGCGTGGCAGGTACGGCCGCCACGGTTGGTGACGATGGCGCTGGCGCGCTTCATCACCGGTTCCCAGTCGGGATCGGTCATGTCGGCCACCAGCACGTCGCCGGGCTGCACGCGGTTCATGTCGTCCAGCGAGCGCACCACGCGGGCCACGCCACTGCCGATCTTCTGGCCGATGGCACGGCCTTCGGCGACCACCTGGCCCCGCTTCTCCAGCGCATAGCGCTCGATCTGGGTGGCCTTGGCACGCGACTTCACCGTCTCCGGACGTGCCTGCACGATGAACAGCCTGCCCGTCACGCCATCCTTCGCCCATTCGATGTCCATGGGACGGCCGTAGTGCTGTTCGATGACCAGCGCCTGTTTCGCCAGTTCGTGCACGTCGGCATCGGTGATGGAGAACGTGTTGCGGAGTTCCGCGGGCGTGTCCTCGGTGCGCACGCGCTCGCCCGGCACGTCCGAATACACCATGCGCAGCGCCTTGCTGCCCAGCGAACGGCGCAGGATCGCCGGCTTGCCCTGCTTGAGGGTGGGCTTGTATACGTAGAACTCGTCCGGGTTCACCGCACCCTGCACGACCATCTCGCCAAGGCCGAAGCTGGAGGTGACGAACACCACGTCGCGGAAGCCGGATTCGGTGTCCAGCGTGAACAGCACGCCGGACGCGCCCACGCCCGAGCGCACCATCAGCTGCACGCCGGCGGACAGGAACACGTCCTCGTGCTTGAACCCGTGGTGCACGCGGTAGGCGATGGCGCGGTCGTTGTAGAGGCTGGCGAAGACTTCCTTGACCTTGTGCACGACATCGTCGGCACCGGTGACGTTGAGGAACGTCTCCTGCTGGCCGGCGAAGCTGGCATCGGGCAGGTCTTCGGCGGTCGCGGAGGAACGCACGGCCACGGCCACGTCGCCACCGCCGTTCTCGGCGCACAGCTTCGCGTAGGCGCTACGGATGTCGGCATCCAGATCAGGCTGCAGGGGCGCGTCGATCACCCAGCCGCGGATTTCCTTGCCGGCCGCGGTCAGGGCGGGCACGTCTTCCACGTCCAGCGTGGCCAGCTTGTCGAAGATGCGCTTGGAGAGGTCGTTGTGGGCGATGAACGCCTTGAACGCCTCGGCCGTGGTCGCATAGCCGCCGGGCACCGAGACGCCGAGGTTGGCCAGGTGGCCGATCATCTCGCCCAGCGACGAATTCTTGCCGCCCACGCGGGCCAGGTCGGCCAGGCGCAGCTCGTGCAGCCACAGGATGTTCTCGTTCAAGCGCATTGCTCCGAAATGGACCGCACCGCGCCGAGGACCGCCGGCGTGGGGCCGTGTCTAGGGGGAAGAAGCGATATGATGCAGTGCATACCAATTGCAGACAAGCTTGATTTGACAGGGGTTTCCATGGTGAAGCAGGGGGAAAGTGGCCATGTCTGAACTGCGTCCGGTGTTCTATGTGTCCGATGGCACCGGTATCACGGCCGAGACCATCGGCCACAGCTTGCTGACCCAGTTCGCGGGAATGCGGTTCCAGACCGACCGGCTGTCCTTCGTGGACGACGAAGAGAAAGCCCGGGACGCCGCGGACCGCATCCGTCGCACCGGCGAGCGGCTGGGCGCGCGCCCGATCGTGGTGAGCTCCTGCGTGGATCCGACCTTGAGCGCCCTGATCGCCGAGAGCGGTGCGCTGGTGCTGGACGTGTTCGCGCCCTTCATCGAGCCGCTGGAGCGCGAACTGGGCGAGCAGCGCCAGTCGCGCGTGGGCCAGGCGCATGGTCTGGTCGACTTCGAGACCTACCACCGCCGGATCAACGCGATGAACTTCGCGCTGACCCACGACGATGGCATGGCGGTGAGTTACGACGAGGCCGACGTGATCTTGGTGGCGGTGTCGCGCGCCGGCAAGACGCCTACCTGCGTCTACCTCGCTTTGCACTACGGCATCCGCGCAGCCAACTATCCGCTGACCGATGGCGACCTGGAGACCGATCGGCTACCGGCTCGGCTGCGTCCCTACCGGCGAAAGCTGTTCGCGTTGACCATCGATCCGGAGCGCCTGCACCAGATCCGGCAGGAACGCCGGCCGAACTCCAGCTACGCGAAGATGGAAACCTGTAGGCGCGAAGTGGCCGCGGCCGAGGCGATGTTTCAGGTGGAACGCCTGCCCACGCTCAGCACTACCAACAAGTCCATCGAGGAGATCTCGAGCAAGGTCCTCTCCACGCTGGGCCTGCAGCGCGAGATGTACTGAGCGAGGAGGGTGCGGCGCAGGCCCGGAAATCCACGGGCGGCAGATCCTTAACTTAGGCCGCACGATGCTGCGCGTCAATGCTGCCGCGCAGGGAATTCCGCGTGTAGGATCGGGCCATGTCCCAGGCCCTCGCACGCACCGCACGCATTCCCCGGCTGAGCCGTTTCGGCTGGCTGATGGCGCTGTATGCGGAGAACCATGCGCGGCTCTCGCGCCTGTTCGCGCCCGAGCACCTGCAGGCGGGCAGTTACCTGTCCAGCGTCGGCGACGGGCTGGACCTGCGCCTGGACGTGATCGAGACGCACCGCTACACGGTGGAACTGCGGCTGACCTACGACCTGTGCGACCCGCTCACCGGCGAGCCCGACCCCTCGGCCTTCGTGCGGCTCTACCGCGACGCGCACCAGGCCGAAGCCACGCACTGCTATGTGGGCCGTCGCTGGCAGGACGTCATCGGCCTGTATCCGCCGCCGGCCGAGGTCATCAGCCATCGCATGCGGATGAATACCTTTCTCGGCAAATGGCTGGAGTACCTGGCCGAGCAGGGGCATGGCGTGGCGACCCTGCATCCGGCCGGATTCGTGCGCGACGTCGCCTGATTCCGCGCGCAGTCCGACCGCTCAGGCCACGCGCACGAAGCGGATGGCATTGAGCCGGCGCAGGCCGTTGCGGGCGTCGCGGCTCATGTTCATCACGTCGATCGCACCCTGTGTTTCCAGTTCCAGCAGCCGCTGTGCGACCGCATCGAAGGCCGCCTCATCCAGCCCCAGCGAGCCCGCCGTCCATCGCGTATCGCGATGGAGCGGCAGTTGCGAGATGAGTTCGTCGGCGAGGGCATCGTGCGTCATGACGGCAGCTCCACGAAGGGGAACCAGCTTCGACCACACCATCTGTTGGCATGCGCGACCGCGCGGGTCGGCATGGGCTGCCCAAGGTTCTACGCGGGAGGTGGTGAGATTCTTGTAAATGCCTGCGAAAGCAGGGTTACGAATGTGCGAGGCAAAAAAAGAGGCCCGGTTTCCCGGGCCTTCAAGATAAGTGGCGTCCCCACGGGGATTCGAACCCCGGTCGCTACCGTGAAAGGGTAATGTCCTAGGCCTCTAGACGATGGGGACACACGAAAGTGTTGCCAGATTTTCTTTCCGGACGGCCTATTGTCCGGAAGTTGGTGGAGCCAGGCGGGATCGAACCGCCGACCTCCTGCATGCCATGCAGGCGCTCTCCCAGCTGAGCTATGGCCCCACGTGCTGGCAGGAGCGAAATAATAGCCAGCCTCTTTCCGATGCGCAAGCATCCGTTACGAAAATTTTTACGACTGGCGAACATCCGGGCATGCGGGTGAAATAGCGCGCACGGAATTCGACGGAGCGGTGCGCGCGGGATGATCGGCTTTTCAGTCAAGCAATGGGCCGCATGGGCGCCGGGTCTGGTGGATCGGGATGCATGGCGCGCATGGGCCTCGGCGCCGTGGGTACCCTCGGGGACCGAAACGCCTGCCCTGCAGGAGGTTCCCGCCATGCAACGGCGCCGCATCGAGCGGCTGGGGCGCATGGCCATCCAGACAGCCTGCTGGTGCCAGGAGGCCGAAGAGAGCGGGGTGCCGCTGGTGTTCGCCTCGCGGCATGGCGACGTGGCGCGCTCCATGGAGCTGCTGGAAGCGCTTGCCGCGGACGAGCCCCCATCGCCCACCACGTTCGGGCTGTCTGTACACAACGCCATCGCCGCGCTCTATTCGATCCTGCGCCGGGACCGCGGCAACTACGTGGCGGTGGCAGGTGGCAGGGCGACGGTGGAGACAGCCTGCATCGAGGCCGCCGCTCTGCTGGCCGATGGCGCGCCGGAAGTGCTGCTGGTGGTCTACGACGCACCCTTGCCTGCCGTGTACGCGGACTTTGCCGACGAGCCGGACGCAGGCTTCGCATGGTGCTGGCGCGTGGGTCCACTGGGCGCGGAGGGGGATGTGGTCGCGCTGGGGTGGAATGACGAAGGCGGGGCGGACGACGCCCCTGCGGCATTGCCTCACGCACTGGATGTGCTGCGCTTCCTGCTGTCGGGCGATCCCTCCCTGCAGTGGCGGGGCGACGGCACCGCCTGGCACTGGCGGCGGAATGCGTGAGCGCATCCACCATGCGTGGCGGGTCGCGGGCACCGGGCTGAGTTTCCTGGCCTTCGGGCTGGGCGGCCTGTTCCTGGGCCTTTGCGTGCTGCCGCCCATGCTGTGGCTGGTGCGCGACCCGGAGCGCCGTCGGCGCTGGGCACGGCGGATCGTGCAGCGCAGCTTCGCCGCGCACGTGGAACTGATGCGGCGGCTGGGAGTGATGACCTACGAGATCCGCGGCCGCGAGCGGTTGGCGCGCGACGGCCTGCTGGTGCTGGCGAACCATCCCACCCTGATCGATGTGGTCCTGCTGGTTTCGCTGCTGCCCAACGCGGACTGCGTGGTCAAGTCGGCGGTCGCGCGCAATCCGTTTATGCGGGGGCCGGTCCGGGCCGCAGGTTACGTATCCAACGACGATGGTGCAGGGCTGGTGGAGGACTGCATCGCCGCCGTGCGCGCAGGAGGCGCGCTGGTGATCTTTCCCGAGGGTACGCGGACCACGCCGGGCCAGCCGCTGCGGTTGCAGCGCGGCGCCGCCAACATCGCCGTGCGCGGCGCGCTGAACATCACGCCGGTGCGGATCACGTGTTCGCCGCCGACGCTGGGGAAAGGGGATAAGTGGTATCGTGTGCCGCCGACGCGGTTCCATATGGTGATCGATGTTCAGGAAGACCTGCCGATCGCCCCGTTCCTGAACGGAACGGAGGGGGCGGATCCGTCGGCGGGGGGAGAGGCGCTGGCAGCCCGGCGGCTCACGGAACATCTGGCCAACTACTTTGCGGGAGATCCATCGCGTGCAGGCACTTGAGCACGAGATCAAGGAATTGATCATTTCGTCGCTGTCGCTGGAGGACATTTCCCCGGACGACATCGACACCGGCGCGCCGCTCTTCGTGGAGGGGCTCGGTCTGGATTCCATCGATGCCCTGGAACTGGGGCTGGCGCTGCAGAAGCGCTACGGAGTGGCGCTTTCCGCGGATTCGCAGGAAACCCGTCGGCATTTCGCCAGCGTGCGCGCATTGGCCGATTTCGTCGCCTCGCAGGGCAAGGCCTGAACAGGGACGGCAGGACTGGCAAGATGACCAAGAACGAACTTTTCGACCGGATCGTCACGATCCTACATGACAGCTTCGAGATCGAGCCCGCGCGGATCACGCCCGAGGCCCGGCTCTACGACGACCTGGACATCGACAGCATCGATGCTGTGGACCTGATCGTGCAGCTCAAGCCCTTGCTGGGGCGCAGCCTGCAGCCGGATGCGTTCAAGTCGGTACGCACGGTGCAGGACATCGTGGACGTGCTGTACGGCCTGATCCGCGACCAAGCCGCCTGAGCGCAGGTCGCTCTCCCGTGTCCAGGATAGGCGCGGCCATGTTCGTGGCGTTGTCGGTGGCGTACCCGCTGATGGTGTACTGGGCCATGGGGCGGTTCGAGCCCCGCTGGCTGGCGGTACTGCTGCTGGCGCTGGCGCTGCTGCGTGCGCTCGCGACCCGCCAGGCGGTGTGGCTGGTCGCGGCCGCCGGCGCGGCCGTGCTGGCCGCGCTGGCGACGGTGTTCAATCAGGCGCTGCCGTTGAAGCTGTATCCGGCGTTGATCAATGCGGTGCTGCTGGTCGTGTTCGCGGCCAGCCTGGCGTTCCCACCGACGGCGGTGGAGCGCATCGCGCGACTGAGCGAACCCGACTTGCCGCCGTCCGGCGTGGCTTACACGCGCCGGGTCACCCAGGTGTGGTGCGGCTTCTTCGTCCTGAACGGCGCGCTGGCGCTGGCGACGGCGTTGTGGATGTCCGACCGCGCGTGGGCGCTGTACAACGGCCTGATCGCCTACGGGCTGATCGGCCTGCTGTTCGGCGTGGAGTGGCTGGTGCGGCAGCGGGTCAGGGCGGGGCACCGTCATGGCTGACTGGCGCAGTCTGGCCGAGGTGGCGGTGCTGCCTGAGCCCGGTCGTGCGTTCACGGCGGCCGGTCGGGATTCCCGCGACCATGCGCACTTCCATCGCGACGTGCTGCGGTGGCGTACTGCATTCGCTGCGTCGCCGGCGCACGCGTGGGCACTCCACTTCGAAGACGCGGCATGCTTTGCTGCGGCCCTGTACGGCGCCTGGCACGCGGGCAAGACCGTGGTGCTGCCCGGCGATGCGCTGGCCGGGACGCAGGCGCGTTTGCAGGGGCGGGTGGACGGTTTCGCAGGCGATTGGCCGCAGGCCACGCTGGCGGCGCCCGCCGACGAAGTGTCCGCTACCCCGCTGCGACCGCTCGATGCGGAGGCGGCGCGGCTGGTCGTGTTCACCTCGGGCAGCACGGGCGAACCGGTCGCGATCGAGAAACGGTTGCGGCAGCTCGATGCCGAGGTGCACGCGCTGGAAGCTGTGCTCGGTACGGGCCTGGAGGGCGCGACCGTACATGGGACCGTCTCCCACCAGCATATCTACGGCCTGTTGTTCCGGGTGCTGTGGCCGCTGTCCGCCGGCCGCGCGATCGTCCCGCGCGCCTTCTTTCCGGAAGACCTGCTGGCCGCGATGGACGGGCAGGACGCGGTACTGGTGGCCAGTCCGGCCCATCTCAAGCGCCTGCCGGCGCAGTTGGGCTGGGCGTCGCTGCATGGACGGCTGCGCGCGGTGTTCTCCTCGGGCGGGGTCTTGCCCGCCGAAGCCGCGCATGAGGTATCGCGCCTGCTGGGTGTGTCGCCGACGGAGATCCTGGGCAGCAGCGAGACCGGCGGCATCGCCTGGCGGCGCTGGCGCGAAGAGCAGCCGGCATGGCGGGCGCTGCCCGGCGTGGAGTGGCGCGTGCAGGAGGGCGTGCTCGAAGTGCATTCGCCGCACCTCTCCGATGCCGCGTGGTGGCGCAGCCAGGACCGCGCGGAGCCGGACGGCTGCGGGGGGTTCCGTCTGCTGGGTCGTGCGGACCGCATCGTGAAGGTGGAAGAGCGACGCGTGTCGCTGTATGCGCTGGAACGGCAGGTCCGGGCGCATCCCGCGGTCGGGGACGTGCGGGTGCTGTTGCTGGGCGGAAGCCGCAGTACGTTGGCGGCCGTGGTCGCGATGGCCAGCGGCCTGCCCGTACCCGAGGACGCGGCGGCGCGCCGTGCCCTGTCGCAGGCACTGTCGCGGCATCTGGCTGCCAGCCAGGATGCGGTGACGCGTCCGCGACGGTGGCGGTTCGTGTCCGCGTTGCCGGCGAATGCGCAGGGCAAGGTGACCGAAGCGGCGCTGACCGCCCTGTTCCGTCCCGAGCGCCCGACGGCGACGTGGACGCTGCGCACGCCGACGCAGGCGCGGGTCGAACTGCCGCTGGATGCGTCGCTGGCCGTGTTCGATGGCCATTTCCCGCAGGCCGCGATCCTGCCCGGCGTGGCGCAGCTGGACTGGGCGGTCCAGCTTGCGCGCGAGGCGTTCCCCATTCCATCGCGCTTCCTGCGCATGGAGGCGCTGAAATTCCAGCGCGTGGCACGTCCGGGCGACACGATCCATCTGGAACTTGAGTGGCAGGCCGAGCGTTGCACGCTGCAGTTCCGCTATACATCCGTACACGGTCCGCACGCCAGCGGCCGGGTGGTGTTCGACCATGGCGAGTGAGCAGGCGCCGGCCCGGCCCGGTTTCAATCCGCTGGTGGTGATCCCCGTATTCGATCACGAGCACGCCATCGCCACGATGGTCGAGGGCGTGCTGGCCTCCGACGTGTCATGCCTGCTGGTGGACGATGGTTCGGGCGTCGCCTGCGCGCGCGAACTGGACCGGCTGGCGGCGCTGCATGCACCGCGTGTGGGGCTGCTGCGGTTGCCGGTGAACCAGGGCAAGGGCGGCGCGGTGCTGGCCGGATTCCGGCAGGCGGGCGGCGAGGGCTACTCCCATGTGCTGCAGATCGATGCGGACGGACAGCACGATCCGGCCGACATCCCGCGTTTCCTCGCGCTGGCGCGGGCGCATCCGGACGATGTGGTCTGCGGGGTGCCGCTCTACGACGCCAGCGTACCGAAGGGCAGGCTGTACGGCCGCTACCTCACCCATGTCTGGGTATGGATCAACACCCTGTCGTTCGCGATCCGCGATTCGATGTGCGGCTTCCGCGTGTATCCGCTGCCGCCGGTGCTGCGGCTGATGGACGAGGAGACCATCGGCCTTCGCATGGACTTCGACGTGGAGGTCCTGGTGCGGCTGTTCTGGCGCGGCATCGTCGTCCACAACCTGCCCACGCGCGTGACGTACCCGCTGGACGGGGTTTCCCACTTCGATGTCTGGCGCGATAACGTCCGCATCAGCCGCATGCACGCGCGCCTGTTCTTCGGCATGCTGCGCCGTCTGCCGCGACTGCTGGTGCGCCGTGCGGCGGTGGCGTCGTGAGCGGTCGCGGCCAGCATTGGGCCGAGATCGGCGAATCCACCTCGGTCGGCGGCATCCTGCTGCTGTGCGCGGTGCATCGCTGGCTGGGACGCTGGCCCTTTCGCGTCTGCGTGTATCCGGTGGTGCTGGTCCACTGGCTGCTCAATGGCACTGCGCGGCGCGCCTCGTTGCAGTACCTGCGACGCGCCCACGCGCACCTGGGCGTGCCGGCGGAGGCGCCGGGCATGCGGCACAGCCTGCATCACTTCGCCATGTTCGCCGAGACGCTGCTGGACAAGATCCTGGCGCTGGGCCAGCGCTATCCGGTCGACCGCGTGCGCATGCACCGCGAGGGCGTGCTGGCGCGGGTCAGGTCGGGGCAGGGCGGATTGATCGTCACCGGACACCTGGGCTGTCTTGAACTGTGCCAGGTGATGGCCGAACAGGTCCCAGGGCTGCGTCTGACCGCGCTGGTGCATACAGCGCATGCCGAGCGCTTCAACCGCATGATGCGCCGCCTCGACGCGACGACCCGGGTCGAACTGCTGCAGGTCACCGACCTGGGGCCGGCCGACGCGGTGAAGCTGGCCGAGCGCGTGGCCCGTGGCGAGTTCGTCGCCATTGCCGGCGACCGCGTGCCCCTGCGTGGCGGCCGCACGGTGAACGCGCCGTTCCTGGGCCGCCCGGCGCCGTTTCCCATCGGGGCCTATGTGCTGGGCGCCGCGCTGAAATGCCCGGTGTTCACCATGGCCTGCACGCACGAGGGCGATGGTTACAGCGTGCGCATGGACGCCTTCGCCGAACGCATCGAACTGCCGCGCGGCTCGCGCGACGCCGCGCTGGCCGGCTACGCTTCGCAGTTCGCGGCGTGGCTGGAACGGCAGGTCCGCCTGTCGCCTTATGACTGGTTCAACTTCTACCCCTTCTGGGATCAGGTAACGCATGACGCCCGCAATGAGTGAATCCGCAGCGCCGGTCTTCGGCGACGCACCGCTGCGCATCGAGGACGTGGTGGCGCTGTCGCGCCGGCAGGTGCCCGCAGTGCTCTCGAGGGATCCCGGTTTCCGCGCACGCATCGCGCGCGGGGCGGACTTCCTCAGCCGGTTGCTGGAGGAGGAGGGCGTCATCTATGGCGTGACCACCGGCTACGGCGATTCGTGCACGGTCAACATCCCGCCCGCGCTGGTGGCGGAACTGCCGCACCACCTTTACACGTACCACGGCTGCGGGCTGGGCCGCTTCCTGGACGAGGCCGAGACGCGCGCGGTACTCGCCGCGCGCCTGGCGTCGCTGGTGCGCGGCATGTCCGGCGTCAGCCTGCCGTTGCTGGAAGGGCTGGAAACCCTGCTGCGCCACGATGTGCTGCCCCTGATTCCGGCCGAGGGTTCGGTCGGCGCCAGCGGCGACCTGACGCCGCTGTCGTACGTGGCGGCCGTGCTGTGCGGCGAACGCGAAGTCATGCACGGGGGCCGGCGGCGCCCCGCGGGCGAGGCGCTGTCCGAGATCGGCATGACGCCGCTGACGCTGCGCCCCAAGGAAGGCCTGGCCATCATGAATGGCACCGCGGTGATGACGGCGCTGGCCTGCCTGGCGTTCCACCGCGCGGAGTACCTGTCGCGGCTCGCCACCCGGCTGACGGCGTTCAACGTGCTGGCCAGCAACGGCAATGCCCACCATTTCGATGCGGTGCTGTTCGCCGCCAAGCCGCATCCCGGCCAGTCGCGCGTGGCGCAGCGCCTGCGCGAGGACCTGCACAGCGACCGTCCGCCGCGCAACGAGCAGCGGCTGCAGGACCGGTACTCGCTGCGCTGCGCACCGCATGTGATCGGCGTGCTGGAAGACGCGCTGCCGTTCCTGCGCCAGCTGATCGAGACCGAACTCAACAGCGCCAACGACAATCCGCTGATCGACCCGGAACGCGAACAGATCCTGCATGGCGGCCATTTCTACGGCGGGCATATCGCGTTCGCGATGGATTCGCTGAAGAACACGGTGGCCAACGTGGCCGACCTGCTGGACCGCCAGCTCGCGCTGATTGTCGATGCCCGCTACAACCATGGCCTTCCCGCCAACCTGTCCGGCGCCACCGGGTCGCGCGCGGCGATCAACCATGGCCTCAAGGCCCTGCAGATCAGCGTGTCGGCGTGGACGGCCGAAGCGTTGAAGCTGACCATGCCCGCGTCGGTGTTCTCCCGCTCAACCGAATGCCATAACCAGGACAAGGTCAGCATGGGCACCATCGCCGCGCGCGACTGCCTGCGGGTGATCGAACTGACCGAGCAGGTGGTCGCCGGCATGCTGATCGCCGCGCGCCAGGCCCTGGCCCTGCGCCAGCGCGTCGGCCTGCCGTCCACACTGGGCGAGGGTCCGGCGGCGATGTACGCCGACCTGCAGGCGCGCATCGCGCTGGTCGAGGAAGACCGGGCACTGGACGGCGAACTGCGCCGGTTGCTGGCCGACATCCGCGACGAACGCTGGGCCGTCTATGCGGTCTGAACAGCGCGACGACTTCGCCATCGAGGTCGCATTGAGCCCTGCCTTCCACGACTGCGACGCCATGCAGGTGGTCTGGCACGGGCACTACTTCAAGTACCTGGAGATCGCCCGGTGCGCGCTGCTGCAGCGCTTCGATTACGACTACCCGCAGATGCATGCGTCCGGCTACATGTGGCCGATCGTCGATACGCGGGTGAAGTACATCCGGCCGCTGCGGTACGCGCAGCCCCTGGTCGTGGCGGCCCGCATCAGCGAGTGGGAGAACCGCTTGAGGATGGACTACGAAATCCGCGATGCCGCCAGCGGCGAGGTGCTGACGCGCGCGCATACGATCCAGGTGGCGGTCGACGCCGCTTCAGGCGAGATGCTGTACCTGTGTCCGCCCGTGCTCTGGGAGCGGTTGGGAGTTCCTGCGCCATGACGTTCGTCCGTGACCTGCTGGTCGTCCTTGCCCTGGCCTTGGCTTGGGCCGCTCCGCTTTCTCCGGCCGTGGCGGCGGAGCCGCTGGCCCGGGTGCGCGCGCAGGTGGCCCAAGTGCCGCTGCTGCGCGGTGAATTCAGGCAGGAGAAACAGGTCGCGGGCTTCAGGAATCCGCTGCGCTCCAGCGGGCGTTTCCTGCTGGCGCGCGACAAGGGCGTGGTGTGGACGACGCTGGCGCCGTTTCCCTCGGAGACGGTCATCACCCAGGACCGCATCCTGAGCCGCCAACGCGACGGCAGTCGCCGCGTGGAGGTGGACGGGCGCCAGCAGCCGGGCCTGCGCAGCATCAACGCCATGATGTTCGCGTTGATGAGCGGCGATACGAGGGCGCTCACCGCCGCCTTCGACGTGAAGGAAGAGACCGGCGACGGCAAGGGCTGGCGGATGACGCTGTCGCCACGTTCGCGTCAGCTGGCGCAGGCGTTCACGTCGGTGCGGCTGGCGGGCGACCGCTACGTGCGCGACGTGGAGCTGCGCGAAGCCAACGGCGATGTCACCCGCCTGCATTTCGAGGCCATGACCGAGACGCCGGCCACCCTGACGCGCGACGAGGCCGCCCGGTTTGACTGAGCCGCACGCATCGCGGGGGGCGGAGGGCAGGCTGCGCGGCTGGCGCTGGCTGGCGCTGGCGTGGCTGCTGGTGCTCGTGGCCGTGGCCTGGCATCACGTGCGCTTCTGGCAGGCCCCGCGCATCGACAGCGACATCCTGGCGCTGCTGCCGATGGATGCCGGCGATCCTGCGGTCGCCGACGCCACCCGGCGGATCGCCGGCAACAGTGCGCGCGACGTGGTGGTGATGCTCGGCGCTGTCGATGCGGAAGCGGCGCTGCGCGCCCGTGACGCGTTCGAGGCCGCGGTGCGGGCATCGACCGGCGATAGCGCGGGCCTGCTGGTGGCGGAGCGCTCGCCCGAGAACTGGTTCGCCCAGGCGCGCGCAGCGCTGGCGTCGTATCGCGATCGCCTGCTGACGGAAGCGCAGCGCCGCCAGTTGGAGCAGACCCCGGCCGATGCGCTGGCCGAATCGGCGCTCGCCGCCCTGTACGGCCCCATGGGGGCGCCGCGGCTGACCGAGTGGCGCGACGATCCCCTCGGCCTGTGGCCGCACTGGTGGCAGGCCCAGGTGGCCGCCTCGGGCATGGCGCTGGATGCCGACGGCCTGCTGCAGGCCGACGGGCGCCATTGGGCGGTGCTGCGTTTCGCGCTGCGCGACTCCGCGTTCAAGCTGGATGGGCAACGGCGGCTGCAGGACCTGCTGGACGCCGCCTCAGACGCGGCCACCACCGCCGCGCCGGGACTGCGCGTCCTGAAGGCCGGCGTGCCGTTGCATGCCGAGTCCGCCGCGGTCCAGGCCAGCCGCGAGGTCAACACCATCGGCTGGGGTTCGTTGGCCGCCGTACTGCTGCTGGTGTGGCTGGCGTTCCGTTCGTTCCGGCCGCTGCTGCTGGTCGCGCTGTCCCTGCTGGTCGGGTGCGCGGTCGCCCTGACCGCCACCGTGCTGGTGTTCGGCAAGATCCACCTGCTGACGCTGATTTTCGGCGCCAGCCTGGTGGGGGTGGCCGAGGACTACGGCATCCACTGGTTCGCCTCGCGCCAGGGCGTGGCGGCCGCGCGCCGCTGGTCGCTGTTGCGGCAGTTGCTGCCGGGCCTGTGGCTGGCGTTGCTGACCAGCGCGCTGGCGTACCTGGCGCTGGGGCTGGCGCCTTTCCCCGGACTGCGCCAGATGGCGCTGTTCTCGGTGGTCGGACTGTCGGCGGCCTTCCTGACGGTGATCTTCCTGTTCCCTTGGCTCGATGGCGGTCAGGTGCGCACGACCGGCTTCTCGCGGTGGCTGGGCGGCACGCTGGCGCGCTGGCCTCGTCTGGCGACGCGTCGCGGGGGCATCGCACTCGCCGTCGTGGTGCTGCTGGTCGCCGTGCCGGGACTGATGCGCGTGCAGGGGAACGACGACCTGCGCAGCCTGCAATCGTCGCCCGCAGAACTGATCGCCCAGCAACGCGAGGTGGGCCGGCTGCTGGGCATGCCCAGTCCGGCGCAGTTCTTCCTGGTGCAGGGCCGCGATGCCGAACAGGTCCTGCAGCGCGAGGAGCGGCTGGTCGCTAGGCTGCGCGACATCGAGGCCGACGGGTCCGTCGGCGGCCATCGCGCCCTGAGCGACTGGCTGCCATCGCAGCGCCGACAGGACGCAGACGCTGCGTTGACGTCGCGCGTCGAACGGCATGTGCTCGCACGCCTGTCGACCGTCACCGGCGAGACGTTGGCACGTGGCGAATTCGCGGCATCCGCGCTGGACATCGATGCCTTCCTGGCGTCGCCAGCGTCGCTGCCCGTGCGCTCCCTGTGGCTGGGGAAGGTGGGGCAGGGCGTGGCCTCGGTGGTGATGGTCAACGACCTGTCGCGACCCGACGCGCTGGCTGTCTTCGCCGCCCAGGCCAAGGGGCTCGACGGCGTGCGCTGGGTCGACCGCACCGCCGACATTTCACGCCTGCTGGCGTACTACCGCCACATGATGTCCTGGTTGCTGCTGGCCGGCGTGGCGGTCGTGTTCGTCGTGCTGGCGATCCGCTATCGCACGCAAGCCTGGCGTGTCATCACGCCGACCCTGCTGGCCGGCCTGCTGACCGTCGCGCTGCTGGGCTGGCTGGGTCAGCCGCTGCAGCTGTTCAACGTGCTGGCGCTGATGCTGCTGCTGGGCATGGGCATCGACTACGGCATCTTCCTGGTCGAGCACCGCGGCGACGCCAGCGCGTGGCTCGCGGTCTGTGTGGGTGCCGCGAGCACGTGGCTCTCGTTCGGCCTGCTGGGCCTGTCGGCCACGCCCGCGCTGCGCGCCTTCGGGCTGACCCTGCTGTTCGGCATCGGCCTGGTCTGGCTGCTGTCGCCCCTGTTCCGGCCGGCGCCGGACGATTCTTCCCTGCAAGGACACCCCTCCGAATGAAAATGGAACGCACCGACATCCTGATCATTGGCGCCGGCCCCGCCGGTTCCGTGGCCGCGGCGATGCTGCGCCAGCAGGGCCGGAAGGTCCTGATCGTCGAGCGCGAGCAGTTCCCGCGCTTCTCCATCGGCGAAAGCCTGCTGCCGCAGAGCATGGAATACATCCAGGCGGCCGGCCTGCTGCAGGACGTGGTGGAAGCCGGCTTCCAGTACAAGAACGGTGCCGCGTTCGTGCGCGGCGAACGCACCACCGAATTCGATTTCCGCGACAAGTTCTCGCCGGGCTGGGGCACCACGTACCAGGTGCAGCGCGCCGATTTCGACCATGTGCTGGCCAAGGGTGCCGAGCGAATGGGGGCGGAGGTGCGGTACCGTCATGAAGTGCTTTCCGCCGAGCCTGGCGAGACGCCACGCGTCACCGTGCGTTCGCCGGAAGGCGAGGAGTACGCCATCGAAGCGGACTTCATGCTGGACGCCAGCGGCTTCGGGCGCCTGCTGCCGCGCCTGCTGAAACTGGAGTCGCCTTCCAACTTCCCGGTGCGCGGCGCCATCTTCACCCACGTGCGCGACCACATTGCGCACGATGCGGGCTTCGACCGCAACAAGATCCTGATCACCACGCATCCCGAGCACGTGGACGTGTGGTACTGGACCATTCCGTTCTCCAACGGCTGCTGCTCGCTGGGCGTGGTCGCGGAAACGGCATTCCTCGACCGTTACCAGGGCACCGAACTGGAGCGCCTGCAGGCCATCGTCGGCGAAGACCCCAACCTCACCCGCCTGCTGAAGAATGCGGAGTGGGCCGTGCTGCCGGTGCGGCAGATCACCGGGTACTCGGCGAACGTGTCCTCGCTGTGGGGGTCGGGCTATGCGCTGCTCGGCAATGCGGGCGAGTTCCTAGATCCCGTGTTCTCCTCCGGCGTCACCATCGCGTTCAAGTCGGCGCAGCTGGCCAGCGAATGCCTGCGCCGCCGCTACGCCGGCGAGGCGGTGGACTGGGAAGCCGACTTCGCGGCGCCCCTGCGCGGCGGCGTGCAGACGTTCCGCCGGTTCGTGGAATCATGGTACGCCGGCGGCTTCCAGCGGATCATCTTCCATCCGGATCCGCAGCCGGACATCCGCCGCATGATCTGTTCCATCCTCGCCGGCTACGCGTGGGACAGGAAGAATCCCTACGTCGCCGACACGCAGCGTCGCCTGCAGGTGCTGGAGCAGCTGTGCACCGGCTGATCGCGCTGCTGCTGTCCAGCCTGCTGCTGGCCGCGTGCGCAACGCGCCCCGTCGCGCCCGCGGTGGAACTGCCGGCGTTGCGGCTGGCGCCGGCCGCGCTGGGCCATGAACTGGCCGTGCAACAGCGGCTGGTGTTCCGCTTCGGTACGCAGGTGCGCGAACTGGATGCGCTGCTCGAAGTCGACGCTGCCGAGGTGCGCCTGGCGGTGCAGGCCATGGGCCGCACCGGCGTGCGCCTGCAGTGGGACGGCCAGAGCCTGATGGAGCAGCGTGCCGCCTGGCTGCCGGACGCCGTGCGCAGCGAGCGGGTGCTCGACGATGTGCAGTTCAGCCTGTGGCCCGCGGACGCCGTGCGTGCCGTGTTGCCTGCCGGATGGGAGCTGCACGAGGCGGGCGACGTGCGCGAGCTGAGGCGGGATGGTCGTGCGTGGCTGGTGCGCGAACGCACAAGTGCGACAACGTTGCACGTCCGCAACCGCGCCGATGGCTATGATCTGACCATCGAATCGGTGGCCGGTGGAGCGCCCAGTCCGTGAAAGGCGACGCCATCTTCCTGAACGATCTCGGCCTGGTGTGTGCGCTCGGCCATGGCACCGCGGCGATACGCGAGGCGGTGTTCCGCGACGATGCCCCCACCGGCGTGGCGATGAACGAGACGCTGCTGCCGGGTCACCGCCTGGCACTGGGCGCCGTATCCGGTCCGTTGCCATCGCTCGACCATCACCCGGTGCCGTTGCACGGACGCAACAACGCGCTGCTGCGCGCAGCCTACCTGCAGATCCACGGCCAGGTCCGACAGGCCATCGAACGCTACGGTCCGTCGCGGGTGGCGGTGGTGGTGGGCACCAGCACCTCGGGCATCGGCGAGGCGGAGCAGGCGATGGCGATGTGGCGCCGGCAGGGCCGCTGGGCGGAAGGCTTCCACTACGTGCAGCAGGAGATCGGTGCGCCGTCGCGGTTCCTCGCCGCCGAATCCGGCGCGCGCGGCCCCGCCTGGACCATCTCCACCGCCTGCTCGTCCAGCGCCAAGGCGATGGCGTCGGCGGCACGGCTGCTGCGCACCGGGCTGGTGGATGCGGTCATCACCGGCGGCGCGGATTCGCTGTGCCAGTTCACCGTGCGCGGCTTCATGGCGCTGGAATCGGTGGCCAGCGAGCGCTGCAATCCGTTCTCGGCACACCGCCATGGCATCAACATCGGCGAGGGCGCCGCCCTGTTCCTGATGACGCGCGAACCGGGACCGGTGCGGCTGGCAGGTTGGGGCGAAACCTCCGATGCCCACCACGTGTCGGCACCGGAACCGGAAGGCCATGGCGCCATCGCCGCCATCGGCCACGCGCTGGCGCGGGCAGGCCTGACAGCGGCCGACATCGACTACGTGAACCTGCACGGCACCGCCACGCCGCAGAACGATGCGATGGAAAGCCGCGCGGTCAGTTCGGCGCTCGGTACCGATGTGCCGGTGAGTTCCACCAAGCCGCTGACGGGCCACACGCTGGGTGCCGCGGGCGCGGTCGAGGCCGGCCTGTGCTGGCTGGCGATGGTCGACAATCCCGGCCACCGGCTGCCGCCGCACTGGTGGGATGGCGAGCCTGACCCGGCGTTGCCGGCGCTCGCCTTCGTGCCTCCCGGTGCCACCGCCGCACGGCCGCTGCGCCACGTGCTCAGCCAGTCGTTCGCGTTCGGCGGCAGCAATGCCGTGCTGGTGTTCGGGGAGGGGTGATGCACGATCTGTACGACATTGAACGGGTGGTGCCGCACCGCGGCACCATGCGCCTGGTCGACCGGCTGGTGGCCTGGGACGAGGACAGCGTGGCGGTCGAGCTGCGCGTGCCTCACGAAGGACCGTTCAGTCATGCCGAAGGCGTTCCGGCCTGGGTGGGCGTGGAATACATGGCCCAGGCCATCGCCGCCTGGGCGGGATGCCGTGCGCGCAGCGCGGGCCGCGAGCCGTCGATCGGCTTCCTGCTGGGCACGCGCCGCTACGAGAGCCGGGTGACGTGGTTCGTGGCGGGCGCATTACTTCGGGTGGAGGCGACGCGCGAGCTGCTGGGCGACAATGGGCTGGGAATGTTCCGTTGCCGCATCCTGGAAGACGGCGACGAACTGGCAACCGCCAACGTGTCGGTGTTCGAACCGCCGGACGCCATGGCTTATCTGGAGAGCACGCCGCAATGAGGGGAGAGACAACGGTCCTGGTCACCGGGGGGAGCCGGGGCATCGGGCGCGCCATCGCGCTGGCGCTGGCGCAGGATGGCTTCGATCTGGTCGTGCATTGCCGCAGCCGCGTGGACGAGGCGGAAGCCGTCGCCGCACAGGTGCGTGCGCTTGGGCGCGAAGCCCGCATACTGGCCTTCGACGTGGCCCACCGTGCCGCCGCCGCGCAGGCGCTGGAAGCCGACGTGGCCGAACACGGGGCGTACCACGGGGTTGTCTGCAATGCGGGCATCGCGCGCGACACCGCGTTTCCGGCCATGAGCGGCGAGGACTGGGACGCCGTGCTGCACACCAACCTGGACGGGTTCTACAACGTCCTCAACCCGTTGATCATGCCGATGGTGCGCCGGCGCAAGCCCGGCCGCATCGTCACGCTGTCGTCGGTGTCGGGCCTGGTCGGTAATCGCGGGCAGGTCAACTACAGCGCGGCGAAGGCCGGCATCATCGGCGCCACCAAGGCACTGGCGCTGGAACTGGCTAGTCGCGGGATCACCGTCAACTGCGTCGCGCCCGGCCTGATCGATACCGAAATGGTCAGCGGGGAGGTGGTCGACGAGGCCATGAAGATGATTCCCATGAAGCGCGTGGGCAAACCGGAGGAGGTCGCGGCCGTGGTGGCGTTCCTGATGTCGCCGCAGGCGTCCTATGTCACCCGCCAGGTGATCTCGGTCAACGGAGGACTGGTCGGATGAGCCGCATCGATCGACGTGTGGTAGTCACCGGCGCGGGCGCTATCAGCCCGCTGGGGCACGACTGGGCCAGCGTGCACCTGCGCCTGCGCGAGTGCCGCAATGCGGTACGGCACATGCAGGACTGGGACCGGTACGAAGGCCTGAACACCCGCCTGGCGGCACCGGCCGAGCCCTTCGAACTGCCTGCGCACTACAACCGCAAGACCACGCGCAGCATGGGCCGGGTGGCCATCATGGCCGTGCGCGCCACCGAACTGGCGCTGGAACAGGCGGGCCTGCTGGGGCACCCGGTACTGAAAAGCGGGAAGGTAGGCGTGTCCTACGGCTCGTCGGCGGGCAGCCACGAGGCCATCGGCGACTTCGGCCGCATGCTCAACGAGCACACCACCGAAGGCATCAATGCCACCACCTACCTGAAAATGATGAGCCATACCGCGCCGGTGAACATCGGCGTGTTCTTCGGCCTGACCGGACGCGTCTACACCACGTCCAGTGCGTGCACGTCGGGCAGCCAGGGCGTGGGCTCTGCCTTCGAGGCGATCCGCAGCGGCAAGCAGGTGGCGATGATCGCCGGCGGCGCCGAGCAGCTGGATGCGACGGCGGCGGCCGTGTTCGACACGCTGTTCGCCACCAGCGTGCGCAACCACGAGCCGGACAGCACGCCGCGTCCGTTCGACGCCCAACGCGACGGCCTGGTGCTGGGCGAGGGCGCCTGCACGCTGGTGCTGGAAGACCTGGAACATGCGCTCGCGCGCGGTGCGACCATCCTGGGCGAAATCGTCGGCTACGGCACCAACAGCGACGGCCAGCACGTCACCCAGCCCAGCGCCGACACGATGGCGCAGGCGATGCGGCTGGCGCTGGAAGACGCGGGCCTGCAGCCCGATGCGATCGGCTACGTCAACGCACACGGCACGGCGACCGACCACGGCGACATCGCCGAGACCACGGCCACCGCGTCGGTGTTCGGCCAGCGCATGCCGATCAGTTCGCTGAAGAGCTACGTCGGCCACACGCTGGGCGCGTGCGGCGCCTACGAATCCTGGATCACGCTGGAGATGATGCGCGAGGGCTGGTTCGCCCCCACGCTGAACCTGGAGGAGCGCGACCCCCGCTGCGCCGACCTGGACTACATCACCGGCGAGGGTCGCGAACTGCAGACCGACTACGTGATGAACAACAACTTCGCCTTCGGCGGCATCAATACATCGATCATCTTCAAACGCTGGAACGATTGAATACCCGTTATCCCAAGGAGCTCACCATGAAACGCATTCTCGCCACGGCCGCATTGGCCCTGCTCACCGCCCCGACCGCCTTCGCCGCCGACACGCGCCTGGAACTCCCGTTGCGTGAGCTGATCGACTCGCCGCAGGCCAAGGCCGCCGGCATCGATGGCAGCGTGCGCTTCTACCTGGCCGGAGAAAAGACGCCTGCCGTGGCCGCCCGGATGGGCGAGGACGTCACCAACAAGAAGACCAACGGTGTGGGCAAGTCGGACGTGGAATCCTGCAACTGGGTGGCGCTGTCGGCGCTGAAGGCATTGCAGGAAGGCGCCAAGGACCGCGGCGCGAATGCCGTGATCGATATCGTCAGCTACTTCAAGAAGAACGAGTTCCGCAGCGCCACCCACTACGAGTGCTACGCGGGCAACATCATGAGCGGCGTGGCTCTCAAGGCGACCTACGCAAAGGTCAAGTAATCGCCCGCGCATCGACATGCGGCCGCCCGAGGGCGGCCGCATGCGTTTCAGTCGCCGGAGATCGCCGCGCGCCGCAGGCGCAGGGCGTTGCCGACCACCGAGGCGGAGCTGAGGCTCATGGCCAGCGCCGCCAGCATGGGCGACAGCAGCGGGCCGCCGAACAGGCCCAGCAGGCCCGCTGCCACCGGCACGCCGAGCGCGTTGTAGACGAAGGCGAACGCCAGGTTCTGCCGCATGTTGCGCACGGTGGCCTCTGACAGCGCCTTGGCCCGCGAGATCCCGCGCAGGTCGCCCTTAACCAGCGTGACCTGCGCGCTGGACATGGCCACGTCGGTGCCGGTGCCCATGGCGATGCCGACATCGGCCGCGGCGAGGGCGGGGGCATCGTTGATGCCGTCGCCGGCCATGGCGACCCGGTGCCCGGCCTGCTTCAGGCGCGCCACCAGGGCCGCCTTGTCGGCGGGGCGCACGTCGCCGTGGACCTCGTCGATGCCCAGGCGCGCGGCGACCGCATGCGCGGTCCGTTCGCTGTCGCCCGTGGCCATCACGATGCGCAGCCCGCCCTCGCGCAGGGCGCGCAGGGCCTCCGGCGTGCTGGCCTTCACCGGATCGGCCACCGTGATGCTGCCGGCGGGCGCGCCGTCGACCGCGAGGAACATCATGCTGCCGCCTTCCTCGCGGGCGTGGCCGGCATGCGCCTCCAGCGCCTGCACCGGAACCCGCTCCTCCTGCATCAGCACGGCATTGCCGAACGCGAGCCGATGGCCGTCGACACGGCCACGCACGCCGATGCCGCTGCCGGATTCGAAATCCTGCGCTGGCGAGAGTGTCAGTCCGCGACGGCGCGCTTCCTGCACGACGGCCTGCGCGAGCGGATGTTCGCTGCCTGCATCCAAGCTGGCGGCCAGACGCAGCACCCTGTCCTCATCGAACGGCGCCAGTGCGTGCACGCCGCTGAAGACCGGTCGGCCTTCGGTCAGGGTGCCGGTCTTGTCGACGATCAGCGTGTCCACCTTGCGCAGGGTCTCGATGGCCTCCGCGTCGCGGAACAGCACGCCGGCCTGCGCGGCGCGACCGCTGGCCACCATCACCGACATCGGTGTGGCCAGCCCCAGCGCGCAGGGACAGGCGATGATCAGCACCGACACCGCATTGAGCACGGCATGCGTCCATGAGGGCTCAGGACCGAACAGGCCCCAGCCCAGCAGGGTCGCCAGGGCCGCGCCGAGTACGGCCAGCACGAACCAGAACGACACCCGGTCCGCCAGCCGCTGCATCGGCGCGCGCGTGCGCTGCGCCTGTGCCACCAAGTGCACGATCTGCGCCAGCACGCTGTCGCTGCCCAGTTTCTCCGCGCGGATCACCAGGCTGCCCGCCTTGTTGAGCGTGGCGCCGATGACGCGGTCGCCGGGCGCGCGCGGCACGGGCATCGGTTCGCCGGTCAGCATGGATTCGTCCACATGGCTGCGGCCTTCCACCACCACGCCATCGACCGGCACCTTCTCGCCGGGCCGCACGCGCAGCCGGTCGCCGACGTGCACATGCGACAGTTCGACATCCTCTTCTTCGCCATCCTCGCGCAGGCGCCGCGCCGTCTTCGGCGCCAGCCCCAGCAGGGCGCGGATGGCGGCGGAGGTCTGCGAGCGCGCCTTCAGCTCCAGCAGCTGGCCCAGCAGGGTCAGCGAGACGATCACCGCGGCGGCTTCGAAGTACACCCCGACATGGCCGTGGTCGCGGAACGAGGGCGGGAACAGCTGCGGCGCCAGCACGGCCACCACGCTGTAGCCGTAGGCGGCGCCCACGCCGGTACCGATCAGCGTCCACATGTTGGGGCTGCGGTGGCGGATGGACTGCGCCCAGCGCTGGAAGAAGGGCCAGGCGGCCCAGAGCACCACCGGCGTGCTAAAGGCGAATTCCAGCCAGGTGCGCACGGTGGGCGGGATGATGTCGAGGTACATGCCGCCCATGGCCAGCAGCAGCGTGGCCGCGCTGAACGGCAGCGTCCACCAGAAGCGCCGGCGGAAGTCGGTTAGCTCCGGATTCTCCTCTTCCTCCAGCGAAGGCAGCATCGGCTCCAGCGCCATGCCGCACAGCGGACACGTGCCCGGACCGTCCTGCACGATCTCCGGGTGCATCGGGCAGGTGTACTGCGTGCCGGGCGCCGCCGCCGGAGCATCGGCCTGGGGGGAAGGCTGCAGGTAACGCACCGGATTGGCGACGAACTTCGTGCGACAGCCGGCCGAACAGAAGTGATAGGTCTGGCCCGCATGTCCGGCGTGATGCGGGGTGGTGGCGGGGTCGACCCGCATGCCGCAGACCGGATCCAGGACGCGGCCATCGTCGGCCTTGGGCGCATCGCGGTGCCCGCTGCAGCACGCGTGCGTCGCGGTGGGCGGCGCGGGCCGGTCGGCAGGGGAGTGGGGCGTGTGGTTCATGCCTCACCTCCCAGTGCACCGACGATGGGGCATTGATCCAGCGCGCCGTGGCCGGGGCAGGCCTCCACCAGGGTGCGCAGGCCGTCGCGCATGCGGGTCAGTTCCGCCAGGCGCCGCTCCACATCGGCCAGCTTGTCGGCCGCGGCGGCGCGGATGGCGGCCATGTCGCCGTCGCGTGCACTGCTCAGTGCCAGCAGGTCGCGGATCTCGTCCAGGGTGAAACCCAACACCTTGGCGCGACGGATGAAGTTCAGCCGCAGCACGTCATCGGCCTCGTAATGCCGGTAGCCACTGGCGCTGCGAGTGGGCGGGGGCAGCAGGCGCTGCTTTTCGTAGTAGCGCACGGTGTCGATGGGGACACCGGTGCGGCGGGACAATTGTCCGATGTTCATGCGGGGACTCCTCGAAGTACCTGCAGTCTGCACCCTGGAGTACGCTCCAGAGTCAAGGGGGCGGGCAGCGTCCGTGCCGCCCTTTCCGGATCACGGCGAATGTTCCGCGTAGGGCGTGGTGCTGCCGTCGCGGTTCAATGCCAGCACGGTGTAGGCAGGCGCATCGACGCCTTGCACCTCCATCCCCGGAGAACCGATCGGCATGCCGGGCAGGACCAGGCCGCGGATCGGCGGCTTCTCGCGCAGCAGGCGGCGGATGTCGGCGGCCGGCACATGGCCTTCGATCACGTAGCCGTCCACTTCGGCGGTGTGGCAGGACGCGTGCTGGGGCAGGATGCCCAGCCGGTCCTTGACCGGGCTCATGGCGTCCTCCACGCGGTCTTCCACATCGAAACCTGCGGAGCTCAGGTGTTCGACCCACAGGTGGCAGCAGCCGCAGTAGGCATCGCGATGGACGGTGATCTTCGGCGCGGCAGGGGCCACCGTCTTGCCAGGCACAGGCGCCGCCATCGCGGCGCGTGCGCTTTCCACCGGTGCAGGCACCGCCTGCGAGCAGGCGGCGAGGGTGACGACGAGCAACGGCAGGAGCAGGCGGGGCAGGGCAATGACAGGTTCCATGGCGTCCTCCGTCAGAACCAGATGCGGACGCCCGCGACGACGCGGGTGTCGCGCGTGGGTTCGCCTTCGGCGCGGCGCAGATCGGCGGTGTCGCCGAGCGCGCGTTCATGCACCACGCCAACGTACGGCGCGAAACGGCGCGTCACCTCGTAGCGCAGGCGCAGGCCCGTCTCGATGCCGGTGAATCCGCGCGCGGTGCCGTACTCCGGGTCGTCTTTCGCGGCGAGGTCCACTTCGACCAGCGGCTGCAGGATCAGGCGGTTGGTGATGCGCAGCGTGTACTCGGCCTCGACGTTGGCGGCGACCTGTCCCCCTTCACCGACGTAGGCGGTCGCCGAGACTTCGAAACGGTACGGCGCCATGCCCTGCACGCCGAACGCGGCCCAGCTGCGTGCGTCGCCGGGCTTGAAGTCGTGCTTCACGCCGGCCACCACGTCCCACCAGGGCGACACGCTGTGCCCATACAGCGCTTCCAGGTCGGCGCTTTCGGTATGGCCGCCGACGCGCTCGCCTTCGCTGCGCAGCCAAAGGCGGTCGGTATCGGTGCCGAACCACGCCACGCCTTCCCAGGCCTGGCCGGTGCCTTCGTCGGCGTCCCACGCTTCGAGCCGGTTGAAGGTCACCTTGTGGTTGAACGCGGGTGCGTGCTGCATGGCGTGGTGGTCGATGTCGGGAAACGCGGCTGCCAGGTCTTCCGCGGTGACAGCCGGGATCGATTCGCGCGGCGCAGCGGATGCTGCCACGGGCGTCGCATCGGGCATGGCGCCGTGGTCATGATGCGCGTGCTCTTCAGGCTTGGAGGTGGGCTGCGCCTGCGTCGCATGCTGCCCATGGTCGTGATGCTGCGCGACGGCGGGCGCAGCGACGCCGAGCATGGCGGCGAGGACCGAGGCGAGGCGGAGCGGGGCGGGGTGGCGCGCGTTCATGCCTCGATCCTCACTTCCCGCATCATCCCGGCTTCCATGTGGTACAGCAGGTGGCAATGGAAGGCCCAGCGCCCCAGCGCGTCGGCGCGCACGCGGTAGCTGCGTCGCGTGCCGGGCGGCATGTCGATGGTGTGCTTGCGCAGCTGGAAGCCGCCGTCCGCATCCTCCAGGTCGCTCCACACGCCATGCAGGTGGATGGGGTGCTGCATCATCGTGTCGTTGACCAGCACGATGCGCATGCGCTCGCCGTACTTCAGCTTCAGCGGTTCTGCGCTGGCGAACGGGATGCCGTCGAACGACCAGGCGAACTTCTCCATGTGACCGGTCAGATGCAGCTCCACGGTGCGCCCGGGTTCGCGACCGTCAGGATCGTCGAACAGGCTGCGCATGGCGCCGTAGGTCAGTACCTGGCGACCGTTGTCGCGTAGGCCGATGCCGGGATCGTCGAGTTTCGGTTCGCTGGCCGACGACTGCATGTCCACCAGCGGATTGCCGGTTTCGCTGGCGGGATGGTTCGGTGCGTTCGACGGCGAGCCGTGCGCGCTGTGGTCCATGGCGCCCATGTTCGCGCCGCAGCCGCCTTCGCCCATCATCGCACCGCAGCCTCCCTCCATGCCCTTGTGTGCGCCGTGGCCACCCATGTCGTGGCCCATGTCGGCCATCGTCAGCAGCGGACGCGGATCGCGCGCCGGGATCGGCGCTTCCAGTCCGTCGCGGATGGCCAGCGTGCCGCGCGCATGGCCGGTGCGGCCCATGTCCTGCGCGAAGATCGTGAAGGCCTCCTGGCCCGTGGGCTCGACCAACACGTCGAAGGTCTCGGCCACCGCGATGCGGAACTCGTCCACGCTGACCGGGTGGATATACTGCCCATCGGCGGCCACGACGGTCATCTTCAGTCCCGGGATGCGCACGTCGAAGTAGGTCATCGCACTGCCGTTGATGAAGCGCAGCAACACCTTTTCGCCCGGGTTGAACAAGCCCGTCCAGTTGCCGTCCGGCGAGGCGCCGTTCACCAGATAGGTGTAGGTGTGGGCATTGATGTCGGAGATGTCGGTGGGCGTCATCCGCATGCGTCCCCACATGCTGCGGTCCTGGAGGGTCTCCTTCAGACCGTCGCGGCGCGCGTCGCGCACGAAATCCACCAGCGTGCGCTGGTAGTAGTTGTCGTGCTCCGGCATCTTCTTCATGCGCCGGTACAGCGCGGCCGGATCCAGGTCGGTCCAGTCCGACAGCAGCACCACGTGCTCGCGGTCGTGGTGGTACGGCGGCGGATCGCGCGGGTCCACGATCAGGGCGCCGTACAGGCCGGCCTGCTCCTGGAACAGCGAGTGGCTGTGGTACCAGTAGGTGCCCGACTGCTTCAGCTGGAAGCGGTACTGGAAGGTTTCGCCCGGTCCGATGCCGTTGAAACTCAGGCCCGGCACGCCATCCATGTTCGACGGCAGCAGGATGCCGTGCCAATGGATGGAGGTCATGTCGCGCAGACGGTTGCTGACGCGCACGGTGACCGTATCGCCTTCGCGCCAGCGCAGGGTGGGCGCGGGCAGACTGTCGTTGACGGTGATTGCGGGCCGGCGGCGGCCGGTGATGTCGACCGGCATCGCGCCGATGCTCAGGGCGAACGCGGTGCCGGCCATCTGCGCGGCGCCGCCGCGACGCGCAGGTGTGCCGGCCGATGCCGGCATGCGCGCCAAGCCGAAGCCGAGCGCAGCGCCGCCGCTGGCCAGTCCGGTGACGAACTGGCGGCGTGTGGGACGGAACGCGCCCAGGCGTCCCGCGGTGGGTTCATCGTGTTTCATGCAAATGCATCCTGTCGGTCAGGACGCACGGTCGCCCGCGCGGCGAGCGCCGTCCGTCGTGTGATGGAACCGGTGCGCCGTTGCGCGCCCGGTCTGCGGCATCAGGCCGCCAGGATGGGAGGTCGGTGCCGGTGCGAAAGGCGAACCGAGGCATGGGCCGCAGGGAGGTAAGCCGGTGTCTCCGCCTGCAGATACCTGGGCGCTGGCAACGACGCCGGCCACGCCAGCGCGGGTGCGTGCTGGGCGCAGAAACCATCGCAGCTGCCGGCCTTGCAGCAATCGGGCAGGCCCGCATCGCCGTCGGGATGGCCGGAGGAATCGGTGCCTTCCTCGTCCACCTGCATGGCCATGTCCATGCCCTCGTGGCACGGCGGCGCGTCGTCGTGTGCCTGTTCTATCGCCGCCATGCCGCCCATCGCCATGCGCGTGGCGGCATGCGCATACGCCGTGCCATTGAGCAGCAGCACCAGGCAGAGCAGCGCACGGAGCAGGGGGGCGAACCGGGACATGCCGGCATGATACGCCATGGCCCGCGAGCGTACGTTTACGTAGGGTGAGTTACGCCGTGTGCTGCACCGGGTGGTGCCCGGATCAGGCGACGACACGTTATCCTTGGCACGTACTTCAGGCATTGGGCGGCGTGGTATTCGCATGGCAGGCACGGCAATGAGGGGCAGGGTGCCGACAGGCGATCGCACGGATTCCTCCCAGGATGCCCCGGTTTCCACCCGCATCATCGTGGCGGACGTGGGCGGCACCTATGCGCGGCTCGGCTGGATCGACGCCGACGGCGGCAACGAGATCCACGACTACCGCCGCTACGCCTGCGCCGACCATCCGGACCTGGCCTCCATCCTGCACGACTATGCGGCCGGCACGCCGTGCGACGGCGCGGTCGTGGCCATCGCCGGCGTGCTGGAAGGCGACCGGCTGATCAATTCCAACCTGCCGTGGCCCGTGTCGGTGGAACAGACGCGCGCGGGCGCCGGGCTGGCGTGGGTGCAGCTGATCAACGATTTCGAAGCCGTGGCCAATGCGGTGCCCACGCTGGCGCCCGATACGCTGTCGCCGCTGACCCCGTCGATCGCGTCGAACGCCTCATCGCCGGCGCTGGTGATCGGTCCGGGCACCGGGCTGGGCGCTGCGGTCTGGATCGAGGGCCAGCCCCCGCGGGTACTGCCGACGGAAGTCGGCCAGGCGTCGCTGGCGGCCGGCAATGCGCTGGAACTGGATATCGTGCGCCTGCTGTTGCGGGACCGCCCCTACCTGCACAACGAGCATGTGCTGTCCGGCCCTGGCCTGATGAACCTGTACCGCTGCCTGTGCGAACTGCGCGGGGCCTCGCCCGTGCATGCGGATGCCGGTGCGCTGGTGGCCGCGGCGGCGTCGGACGCGCTTGCGCGGGAAACGCTGGAAACGTTCTGCGGCTGGCTGGGCAGCGTGGTCGGCGACCTGGCGATCATCTTCGGCGCGCGCGTGGTCTACCTGGCCGGCGGCGTGACAGCGCATATCCCGCAGTTCCTGCACGACGGCCGTTTCCTGCAGCGCTACCTCAACAAGGGCGTGATGACCGAGCAGTTGGAACGGGTGCCGGTGTGGCGGGTGGAGCACGGGCAACTGGGGCTGCTGGGGGCCGTGGCCTGGTATCGGCAGAACCGGAAGGCCTGAGCGCGGTCACGGGGTTGATCCGGATCAACGCGCGCCGGCTGCACGGGCCACCATAATCGGTCTGGCCCTTTGATTGGACGGACCTGACATGCGGCTCGGTTCGCGTTCCCTGATCATTCCCGTGGTACTGGCCAGTTTCGGCCTGACAGCATCGGCGGTTCCCGGCAGCACATGGCCGACCACGGCGATGCTCAGCCTGGGTTCGGGTGTCGCGGCCGTGTCGCTGATGGCGCTTGCGGCCGTCCTGGGAGCACGCTGGAAGGCGGTCGAATCGCTGTTCGGCGGTCTGGACCGCGTCTACGAGACGCACAAGTGGCTCGGGGTGTGGGCGCTGGTGTTCGCGTCTGTCCACCTGGTCTTCAAGGCGGGCACGCCGGCATGGGAGACCGCCGCCATGCTGCCGCTTCCCGGACCGGCGACGCGGCTCGTCCGGCAACTCAGCTTCGTGTCGCTGATGCTCATCGTGTTGCTGGCGCTGAACCGCAAGATCCCGTACCGGACCTGGCGGTGGTGGCACAAGCTGTCCGGTCCGCTGTTCCTGATCGTCATCGCGCATTGGGCCAGTTTCAAGTCGCCCATCGTGTTGGCCAGCCCGGCGGGCGCATGGCTGGCCGTGCTGTCGTTGCTGGGTGTGATGGGGGCGGCCTACAAGCTGGTGCTGTATCCCCTGTTCTCGCGGCATGCGCGATACCGCCTGCGCGCGGTGTCGGCCAACGGCAGTGCCGTCCATCTGCAGCTGGTGCCGGAAGGCCGGCGCATTCCCTTCCTTGCGGGGCAGTTCGCGTTCGTGTCCTTCGAGCACGACGGCCTGCGCGAGCCGCATCCGTTCACCATCGCCAGCGCGGGGGACGCCGATGGCGGGATCGCCTTCACGGTGCGTTCGTTGGGCGATTACACGGAACGGCTGGTGAAGGAGGCCCGGCCGGGAATGGTGGCGCAGGTCTACGCACCGTTCGGCCGGTTCAAGCGTGTGCCTGCGGGGCGGAAGGAGATCTGGATCGCCGGCGGCGTGGGCGTGACGCCGTTCATCGCGTGGCTTCACGATGCTGATGCGACCGGGCTGGACGGCGTGACGTTCTTCCATTTCTTCACCCCGGGCCGCCAGCTTCCCGAAGCCGTGGATCTGCCGGGCATGGCGCGTGCGCGGGGCGTGGAACTGCTCGACATCGCGACGGGGCCGTCGTCGGCCGGGTTTCGCCAGCAGTTCGCGCAACGGGTCGAGCGCGCGGGCGCGTCCGGCGTGCAGATCAGCTTCTGCGGTCCACAGGGTCTGCTGGACCAGGTGCGCCAGCTGATGCGCGAAACCGGCGTGGCGGAAGACCGGTTGCAGCACGAACTGTTTGAGTTCCGCTGAGGCGGCGGCATTCATGCACTGACCAGCAAACTCCCGCTGGTCCACACCGCTTCAGCGCTACGGCGCTAGGTCGTCTTCCGCGAGGAAGGCCTTGATCGCCTGCGCATAGGCTTCAGGCTGTTCCCACCACAGGATGTGCCCGGCACCGGCAACGAACCGGTAACGCGCGTTGGGGAACAGGTCCACGTACTCGTACGCTTCGGCGTAGGGCATGAAGTCGCACTGTCCCTGCAGTACCAGCACATTGCCCGGAAAGCGGCGCATCTGCGGGCGGGGATCGGCGACATCGCCGAACCAGTTCGCACCGGTGCGTACATACAGCCCAGCGCCTCCTTCTTCGGCCTGCACGTTGCGCGGATCGCAGACCATGTTGCGGGTGAAGCGCGCGGCCAGCGTATTCAACGCGGCATCCGCTTCCGTGTCCGATACGGTCTTCACGTTGAAGGCCATGGCGATCGCCTGCGCCAGGATCACCTTGGGCGGCATCGCCGACAATGCCGTGTCGCGGCGGTACTGCTCCGCATCCGGCGGACGGAAATCCAGTGCCGCAGGAACGGGAAACCGCGACTCCACCACGGCGCGTCCCTGATCATCGTACTGCGCAGGCTCCAGGTTGCCGGGTGCGCTCAACACCAGGCGCGTCACCGTGCCCGGATACCGGGCTGCGTAGTACGCCGCGACGCGGGCGCCGTGCGAATGCCCGATCAGCGCCACATGCCAAGCGCCGAGATGCCGGACGATGATCTCCCGGAGATCGTCGATCTGATCGTTGAATCCGCTGTCCTTGGGGTGGAGGAGGCGATCCGAAAGACCGGAGCCGTGCTGGTCGTAGAGGTAGACCTCATGTCCGGCGTCGGCCAGCGGCCGCAGTGCCCTGATCACCGACGAGTGCACGTAGCCACCCGGTCCGCCGTGCAGGAACACGACCGGCATCGCGCGGGGAACGTCGGCCGGCGGCGCCAGTCTCGTGTAGGCGATGCGGTAGCCGCCCTGCATGCGCCAGTACTGCGTGTCCGCGCGAGGTTGAATGGGGGGCACCGTCGGATGCACCGGCACCAGATACACCGCCGACACGGCCAGCACCAACAGCGCCAGGCACGCGCCGCCTGCGCGGAACAACCATCGCAGCCAACGTTTCATGCATCACGCTCCCTCATGTCCACCTTCAGGTCCGGCAATGGAAAGATCGCATCAGACGGAACCGGCCGTCGCAGGACGGCGCGCCATCGCCGTGAGTTTCCCGTCGAGCAGCCTGCCGATCAGCGTATGCCGCACCAACGCCTGATAGCTGACAAACGAAACCGCCACTGTGCACACGGTGGCGAGTGCGAACTTGGCACTCCAGTGCAGCTGCACGTCCAGCAGCCCGTACTGGATCGCGAACAGCACCGGAAGGTGCACCAGGTACACCCAGTACGAGGCGTCGGCGAGCCAGCGCAGGGTCCTGTTCCTCACGTCCAGCCATCGTCTCGCCACAAGCACGCACCACAGCGTCATCCAGCACCCCGCATACGCCTGAAGCAGGGAGTGTCCCCAGGACGATGGCCGGACCGCCGCGGTGAAGCCACGGCTCGACCAGAACAACAGCGCATAGGCCCCCACGGCGCCGCACAGCAGCCATGACGACAGCGGGCGCAGGCGATCGAGCAGGTCGGCGCGCGTGTACATGCCGTAGCCCAGCGCGAAGTACGTCCCGAAGAACACCAGCGCCCACAGTGAGGGGAGCAGGGCGTCGGGCGCAGGCCAGGGGACACCGGCCCAGACCAACGGCAGCGCCAGCCACACCGGCAGCACGGCGGGTATCAGGGCCGCCGGCAGCGACGCGAGCGAGTCGCCGATGCGGCGCAGTTCCAGCGCGGACGCAACCCAGACAAGCACCGTGAACAGCATCAGGTAGAACAGGAACCACAGATGCGCCCAGCCGGGCACGAACGGCATCGTGTCGTGCCGATCGATGTAGGTACGCAGCCAGGCCAGCACCGGCGATGGATGCCGGACCGTGGCAGCGGCGCGCTGTGTCAGCCCGTACATGCTGGCGGTGACCAGGGGCAGGAACAGCAGCAGCGGCAGCAGCACGCGCGCGCACCGGTTGCGGAACAGGCCTCCCAGGCCGCGGCGCGCCACCAGCAAGGCCGCGAAGAAGCCCGCGACGACAAAGAACAGCGGCATGCGGAACAGGTGCAGGAACCAGGCGGCGCCATCGACGACAATGGATCGCCCCGTATCGGCCGTCGGCCAGATCGCGTGCATCAGGGGGCTGTAGGCCAGCGCTGCATGGAACAGGACGCCGGCCAGCATGGCCAGCGCCCGCAGATGGTCCATGTAGTGGAGGCGGTCCTCGGCCTGCATGGCGATGCCCTCAAAGGAACGAGGCCTTGCGGGCGTGGATCCAGCTGGTGACGAGGATCGCGACGGCGATCACCGCCACCTCGGCCGCCAGCACGCCCAGCACGGGCGCGCTCCAGACGATGTCGTCGGTTTTCAGGTACTGGACGATGCCGTCGAGGCGGCTCACCCAGTACAGGAACGGGCCGATCAGCGTCATCAGCGCGAGTATGGCGAAGATGTTCCAGCCTTCCGATTCGACCGCAATCGCCACGCACAGCGACACGCAGAAAATCGCCAGCATGAACAGCGCGACCACGGCCAGCCACGGTACCGCGCCGTCAGGCCGTGGCGTGCTCAGGATCAGCGCCAGCAAGCCGCCGGTGACCAGCAGGAACGGCACCAGATAGATCACCAGATTGGCGAGCAGCTTGCCCCAGTACACGTCCATCGGCGTCACCGGCAGGCTCATGATGAAAGGCACGGTCTGCAGCTTCCGCTCGGCCATGATCGACGACTGAATCGCGTACGTCCCCACGACCAGCAGCTGCACCAACAACAACAGCGCGCCGGCCGACGCCATCAGTGGCGTCCCCATGCCGACCAAACCGAGCGCGAGCAACATGCCGGCGACGAAGCCGGCCAATTGTTTCTGATACACCTGCCAGTCTTTGACGACCAGCTTCCAGACCATTGCGGCATCGGATGCAAACCAGCTCATGGAATGCTGCTCCCCCGAACGGTGGTAATGAAAATATCTTCCAGCGACATCGGCTCGACCGATTTCACCGTCAGCCCACGCGCCTGCAAGGCCGGCAGCGTCGCGTCGTCGAAGGCACCGATTTTCAGTTCGATCATCGGCGCGCTGTTGCGCGCCATGACCACGCCCGGCAGCTGCCGAATGCCGTCGGTCCACTCGCCCTGACACAGCACGCGGCGCCAACTGTCCAGGAACGATTCCTTGTCACGCGAGGCAACGATGCCGCCGCCATGGATGAAGGTGATCGTATCGGCGATCTGCTCGATGTCGGCGGTGTTGTGCGAGGAGAACAGCACCGAGCGTTGTTCGTCGCGCAGCACATCGGCCAACGCTTCGAGCACTTCGCCCCTTGCGACCGGATCCAGCCCCGTGGTCGGCTCGTCCAGCAGCAGCAGGCGCGGATGGCGGGCGAAGACCAGCAGCAGCAAGGCCTTGACGCGCTGTCCGTGGGAAAAGCCGCCGAGCTTCTGTTGTTCGGGCAGGTCGAACCGCGTGAGCAGATCCTGGGCGTAGCGCTCATCCCAGCCGGGATAGATGCGGCGGATGAAATCCATGTGCCAGCGCAGCGTCTGGCCCGCGTACAGGCGCATGTCATCCGATGCGTAGCCGATGTCCCGCTTCACCGCGACCTGCGCCTGCGGCAGCGGCTGCCCGAGCGCTTCGACCTCGCCGCCGTCGGCGCGGATGAGCCCCATCAGCAGGCGCATCAGGGTCGACTTGCCGGCGCCGTTCACGCCGACCAAGCCCATGACCTGGCCGACCGGCAGTTCCAGTTGGATGTCGCGCAGGGCGAACCCGTCGTACTGTTTGTGCACGCCTTTCAACACGATGGCGGAACTCATTTCGGCTTCCTTTCGGTGGGGTCGGTGGGCGGTTGTGCGGCGTGCGGCGGGTCGGACAGCGCCTGTTCGACGCGATCCAGGATCTCTCGTGGGCTGAGGGCCAGTTTCCTGGCCGCGTCCAGCAATCCCTTCAACTGCAGCTGGAATTCTTCGGTGGCGAGGGCCTGCGTGGCGTCGAGTGTGTCGGCGACGAAAGATCCCTTGCCCTGGCGCGTGACGATCACGCCCGCCCGTTCCAGTTCCAGGTAGGCGCGCTTGACGGTGATCACGCTGACCTGGCTGTTGCCGGCCAGTTCGCGGATGGAGGGCAGGGCATCGCCGGCCCTCCACTCGCCTGTCATCACCTTGGCGACCACCTGCTCCACGATCTGGGCGTACATGGGCGTGGCCGAGTGCGGGGACAGCAGGAGTTCGGTGGGCATGCGATCCTTTGAATCACGTGTGCATAGTCAATATACACAGCTATTCACGGTCGTCAAGCCGCGGCGGGTTCGACTGAAGTCCGGAAGAAAATGTCTGCCGGCCAGCCCGGCCGCCCGGTTAGGAAGCGGACGAGCCGGATCGCTCCTGCCGCCCAGAGCGGAGGTTGTGCTTACACGATTGGGCAGAGGTGGAAGTCATTGGCTGACTGTCGAACGAAGTGGCTGCCGACTTGGCTTTTGCAGGCATCTACATTGGGCAGATCAAGGACTTGGACTCGTGCGGTTTCCGGACGAGTATCCGTGGATCAGTTCGCCCACCATCCCTGGCTTGTATTTACATAATAGGCATTATGCGAAATTCCCCACTGGTCCCGGAGACGCCGGTTTCAGCGTCCGAAGGCCCGGGCTGCTTAGCCTGGGCAACCTGCCCTACAGGTTCCTTGAAGGGGTCCCAATAGCCGTTTTGGGCTACATCACGGCACATCGCATCCGAAATATCGAACGGCACAGGCGTGGCCTGCTGGGTGCGACATTTACACTCAAATTCGACCACGTAACAGAACAAGCGCGGGTAATCCTTCACCTGAAACTGATCATAGGCCGGTGCCGACCACGGCATGTCCTTCACCCTGGGCGTGAAGCGATCCAGATAGGCCTGTGACGACGAGGCAACGGGCGCGGCAGACGACGAGGACGACGCCGCCGGGGCCGCCGCTGCGGGCGCTTCCGCGCTGTTCGCAGCCGCGGCGAGCTTTCCCGTCGGCGATGGCGCGTCATCGGCAGTTTTCGTAAGGCCGGTGTAGGCAGACCACACCGCATATCCCACCACAGCAACACCAATGGGGAGAATGAGCAAGCGCTTAGGGAGGCGTGGCTTGATGTGGTCGTGCGCGCTGGCACTGACGTAACTGCCCTGAAATTTGGCCTTATAACGGAAGACCTTTTTTGACTCGGCGAGCTTGAGGGTTTGGCTGCGCCGCCATGCATCGTTGGGAATTTCCTGATAGTCGCGGAACGTGTAGACGTTAGCCCGATTCAAGCCGAGAGGCCGCGTCATGTAGACGGTGAAATTCGTGTTTCGGCGGATGTGAACGTCCACCTGCATCGCGTCCTGCGTGATGAGATAGATGGTCAGATTGCGATGCCCGTGCAACGAGAGTTGTTTGATGTGCTGGGGCAATTCGTGTTGTTTGCCGCGCTGCCCCCAAATCTGTTGAGTCTCATCGACAAACCACACCGCACCCTCTGGCAGCTTTTCCCACCAGTCATTAGGCGTGTCGAACTTGATGACGCCCATCTTCTGGCGTTGTTCGTCCGTCTGATTGAAATTCGACACGAACACCGCTTGTCCCTGCGCGAGGTGTTCGTACATTTTCGACACCGCCCACTGAGACTTGCCGGTTCGCGGCTTCGCTACGACCAAATAGATCACGTTATCCCCTGCCCTATGTTAGGTCGCCTTAGGCGTCTTTTTACGCAGCGAAATCTCACCAACACGACGCACCGAGTAGGCGGAAAAAATGGCACTCAGGTAGTTGTCGACGTTGAGGTAATAAAGCGTCTCGAGCACCGTACCAGACACACCGTTGAACTGCTGCATGGCCCAATTCACACCCGCATCTGCAAGCGGTTCGGCAACGAAGAAATACAGGCCGAGCGCGGCGAGGATGTGCGAAATCCAGCCGGGAAGCTGTTTGATGACCCAGACGCCAAATTTTTTCAAGATGGACAGCAAGCCGACCCAGAAAGCGGCCTCGCCGATACCGGCCAGAATACCTACAACGGGAACGGGCATTAGCGTCTACTCCCACCAAGAAGAATCCACCCACCATGAACACCGGCGAGCAACGAGATAAGGCCAGCCAGTGCATCCAAGATCATGCACAGGTGACTCTCATCCATCTCAAACGAACCACCGAAGGGATTAGGAATCGTCAGCGCAATGGGACACGCTCCCCTGCCCGACCACCCATCCAAATCAATCAGGTCAAGCCCAGGACCGCTACCACCATCATCACCCTGAAATAGCGATGCGACAGGCTCCGTCACCGAACTCTCAGGATCACCATCGGGCAAGCCGGTAGGTGTCGTGGAACCCTCTCTACAGATCATCGAATGATGCTGGCGCAACATCGCGCATCCGATGGCATCACCACCAGCACACTGCGGTGTCTGTGCGCAGTCCGTCGCAGGTGTAGCAGTACCGCTGCCTTCATCATCCCCACCCGGCTCCGAAATGTCGTCATTGGGAATCGGCTTGGGCGGCTTGCTGCTGCCGCTGGTGTAGTTTGTAACCGTGTAATTCGTCGTCGTGTTGTTCGTGGTGGTAGACGTAGTGGTCTGATTGGTCTGCGTCCACGAGGAACCATCGTTCGGAGGCACTGACGGCGGTATAGCCGTGTTGTTATTGGTGCGACTCTGCGCGTCTACACCGTCATGCTTCGTGCCTGTCTCAGTCGGACGCCAACAAATTTTCTTGCCATTACTAGTGGTGTGGCAATGATCACCGTTCGGCTGCACACAAAACGTCTGACCACCACCCGCAGGCTTACATTCCTCTTTCGGCAAAGATGGAGGCGCGTTCTGTTCCTCTCCAACCGAGGGACCGGGCTCAACACACAAATCACCGGTGTACTGGCGTGACTGATAGAACGACGTAACGACCTGACCGCCTAGCTTGTTCTGCTCCAAGCCACCGTAACTGATCTTGCAACCCGCAACGCAATCCGGAACCGCACCCGCACGAAGATGCGGATAGGTGTCTGTAGCGAACCCCGTATTGCGAGCCTGACACGTAGCCGTCGAAGGGTAGGCATAAAACGGATCACTGCCGCCGCCGAAGACATCGCATGAATAGTCCTGATTAAAGCGATCCCACACCTTGCAGTTGTAGTAATACCACCACTGATCGCCCGACGCGTAAGGCCCGTTCTGAGTAGAACAAGAACCTTCATACGCGCGATTAACATCCGGATGCGACAACGCCTGCATCAAATGACCGTGACAAATGCTTGATGCCTCGCCTTGATCCATGTAGTTAGCGGCACGAGCTTCGCCTACCAACAGGGCATGCAACCCCACGAGAATCAAAACCGCGCCAAGGACGCGCGCAACACCGATTGCTAGGGCGCGAACAATATCCATAGACCCCCCAAGCAAGCGATCAATACGAAGTAACCGGTAACGTCGCCCATGACGACTCTCCGAAAAAAAGAAAAAAAGCCGGGGGACTGATGCCGACCCCCCGGCCCGCTCACCTATCCGATCAGGACAGGACCATGCCCTTCGCCCACTTGAACGTGAGGGCGATGACGGCGAGGCCGATGATGGCCGTGCCGATGCTGGTCAGGTCCGGACCCACGGCGTTGATGGCGGTGACAGCAGTTTCCATTTTCTTTCTCCTACCCCTCTGATCGGGGGCTTATTGGGGAACCGTCAGGATGACGGCGTTAGGCCCGCCAAACGAGACGGACAGCCATCCGGATACCGAATGCGGTTGCCCACAAGACGGCAATTGCCCCGGACACCTGTAACGCCTCTGCTACCGTCAACGGCGGGAGAATCGACGGTAGGTAGACCCAAGCCTGTGCCGTGCACGTGGCCGTGGCCGTGTCGTATGCGGTGCAGGCTTGGACATACATGGGTTAGGCCTTCGCCGAGGTGGCAGCCGGCTTGCTTTCGTCCAGACGAAGCAAGGTGAGGTTGTAGGGGTCCAGTTCCAGCGAACCGAACTGGCCGTTTACCTTGAAGCTCGACGGCGCGACGGTGTAAAAACCGGGCGGATAGGCGGGACGATCGACACCACCGGCATCACGACCCGGCGAGAATTCAAACCGCTCCGGATAGGCGTGGCCGTTGTGGAGGTAGGCTTCCTGTTTCCGCAGCTTGACCTTGGTCTGATCGGATTTCTTGGTGACCTCAATCACGCGCACATCGGCGCTGACGATTTCAATTTTGACGCTCATGCATTTGCTCCGTAAGGGATCAGAAATGAATCACCGGATGGTGCGAGGTATTCGATCACGCCCCGGTGTGACAGCGTGATCCCTGATGGCGAAAAGCCCTCGATCTCAAAGGGAGAGAAATAGAAGCCTCCCCTACCCTCCCCTGCTTTCAGAAGCCACCCAGCCTTGCGGGTTACCTTTTCATGGAAGTGCGTGTAAAGGCCCGCAGTGAAGACGGCCACACGTTCCACGGTTTCGTACACGGCTTTGACCGGGTGCGCGTCGTGGTGAATGACACCTTTGAGCCACCGGGGGGCGTTGGCGAAAGCGATTTCCGCACGCTCAGCGATGGCGAGGCCACCATGACCCCAGAGACGACACCGGGGCGGCAAGTGATGCCCACTCTGAGAATCGCCCTTGCTTGCGTACTTTGCGATGTAGCCCACGGGAGACTTCGCGAAGATCGCATTAGACATACCGTGAGGCCACCACCCCTGTTGATCGGGCAGCGGAGGCATCACGCCCTTAGGAATCCACACAACCACGTGATAGTGCGGAATGCCGCGTTCCTGTAGCTCCACAGTCCAGACGTAGAGGAACGGAGCCTTAGCGTTGCGCTTGAACCACTCGCGGTAATTCTTGATGAGGGCAGCGATATGCAGAGGCGACCACTCGACGCCATCGCGGTACGTAAGCGTGATCATCGCAGCGCGGTAAGGCGAATGCCGGGAATAACCGCCATTGCGTGCGAACTCGGGTTCACCCCACAAGGCGCGAGCCTTGTTATCGAGAGAACGACCCGCAGCGATAACACCACGTTGCATCTTGACGATGCGGTTTTGCTTCAACTGCCCGGAAGAAATTTCCATGCGTTTGTCACTTATCGAATAAAGAGACAAGCCCAGCGCCGCCTGCGGCGGCGCACACAGACGCCTGCTCATCACGGGAGTACAACTCGACCGTAGAAACAGGCGCAGCGTCGGACAGGTAAGAGGGAACGAACGGCGCAGCGAAGTCGGATTCGCGCAGCGTTTCATGACCACACAGACGGCAGCGGCCCCAACCAGTAGCACCGAGCGAAACAGGGTTGCTGCACTCAGGACAAGAGACGACAGGAGACCTCACGGCCAGTCCCCCTTGGAGCGTTCCTCCAAGACGACGCACCGACGCGCTTCCGGATCCCACAAACAGTGCAACTCAGATGCACCCCAACCAACGAACATCACCACGAACGCAAGGAGAGCGAGACACAACGCGAACCCGAACATGCGCCACAAGAAAAGATCGAAGGGCGCGCAGGGTTCGGGAGAGTCATCACGGCCAGTCATGGTCACTTCCATGGCGAAGCCCTCAGGAATGCAATCGCCGACGATACGAAGCGAATCCAGCAGACCACGGCCAGCACTCCGAAGCCCGCAAACTCGACAGGAGAGGAAGAGAAAGCGAGAGCGAAGTAAGAAGCCGAAAAAGCAAGAGTGATCCAGAGGAACGGAGAATTAAGCATGACGAGTCACCCAGGCATCGATGGAGACGACGTTAGAAGCGGGTTCGGCAGGAGGCGGGAAAGGTGGCGGTGACGTCACGAGGGGTCCACCTGCTACGAGAGGGGACGACTCGCTAGTGCGGGTGAGGCGTGAAGCGTCACCGTGGGGCGATGCCCCACCCGGCAGAGGTACGTTGACATGCCGTGCCAAGAATTGAGCTTCACGTTCCGATTGCTGCGACGTGAGAGCTAGGAGACGTTGGAAAGAGTCGTGCAGCGTCACGACCCAGTACATGCACCATGCGGCGCAAACGGCGAGAAGGAACTCAGCCATGCCACACCTGTGCAACCTTGAAAGCACGCTCAGACTGTCTCTGAGCTTCGGCCACATCGCCCCGAGCGAGCGCATCCTCACAAAGCAGCGCGGCCAGAACGATCACATCACGCGAGAAGTCACCCATGATCCTTGCCCCTTGATGCACTAAGCCCCTTAGTGCGTAAGGGTATTAGACTACAAGTGACAAACTCATACAAGGGTCTTAGAGCAATGAACACGACCGTTCATCCGGAAACTACGACCGTTCGTCTGCTAGATGCATGGAAGGCGAAAAAAGGCCTTGACAGCGACTACCAAGCGGCAAAACAGCTCGGGGTAACGACAGGTACACCGTCAAACTGGCGACACGCAAGGAGCCATGCAAAGCCCGCTCTTGCGGTCCGAATGGCCCGAGATTTAGGCCTTGATGAGCTTCCGGTACTGGCTGCCATCGAAGCCGACAGAGCACACGACGGCGACGACCGTAGAGTCTGGCAAAAGCACGGGAGAGCGGCCTTCATGGCCTTGCTTGTGGGGTTCCAGATGGGCGTGCCACCGGGAGGATGGGCTCGGGTGCCGTCTCAGCAGGGATCATTACCCCACCCGGTAGCCCCTGAGGTTCGTCCATTATGCGAAAAGCGCGCAGGTTGGCACGATCCCTGCTTGACGGACCATCCCCTGTCAAGGAGGCATGCGTATGGGCCTGATCGACCCCATGTTGAGACACGAACTGACCGGCCCTTGGGCCGGTTTCGGTTTTCAGGCGGGCCACTTCTGGACGCCGGAGGGATTCACGCTCTATCCCGAGCAAATGCGCTGGTGGTCGCTCACCTGCAACATCGCGCGTGAGTGGCAGATCATGATGGCCGAGCGTCGCGGAGAGGTTGTCCAGGGTGTTGATCGGCCTTCGGACCGGGACCCTCGCGTGAGCATGATTCGCCAGAGCTTGCAGGCATCTAGGCCGCGAGTGAGGCGTTCAGCGTAGGGGCGATGCCCCTACACCCCATCCTGAACGGAGCATAACTTCAATATGAACCGTAGATACCTGGCACGATTCTTGCCCTGTAGACAAGCGATTTCGGTATGTGCTAGGCGCGTCCTCCCGATCGGGGAATTACTGTACTCGATCGGCGAGATATCGTTCACTAATTAGCGAGGATGGCCAGCAAGGCAAGGTGGCCGACATAGTACCCGAGGAAGGTCCAGCGCCAGCGCGGGAACGTGCCTGGCACTGCATGCAGCGCGTAGATGATCGGCAGGGCCAGAAGGCCCCAATGATTGCCGTTGATCCAGTACAGCGACGCCACGGCCACCAGCAGCAGAAGGAACAGCCGAGGCTTCGGGCCACCGTGGAAGAGCATGCCAGCGGTGACGACAACAGCGACGCCGAGAGGCCCGTAGTCGACGAACCATCCCGCCGTCAGCACAGCGACCAGCGAGAGCCACGGCGTGCCTGAGTACAGGACGAAGACACCCAGCAGCAGCGTAAACAGCACGTTCAAGGTCAACGGATTACCGAAGGCGAACATGTGGAGCGGCTGAGCGACCACAGCGAAGACGAGCAGCCGCATCATGGCTTGCCTGCGCGACTCAGGCGATGCCTGCTGCATGTTGTACGCCAACACGATAGCGAAGATCGGGAAGACGACGCGAGAGACGATGCCAAGGATCGGATAGGCGTCATCGAGCCACGCCTTATTGACGTGATCGCCTGTCATCAGCAGCAAGGCAATCCACTTGAGCCACTCACGGCCCGGAGAAGTGATGTTCATCAGAAATGCGGCTCCGGCGCAGTGACGACGTTGGATTGATCGCCAGCGTGAGACATGTCGCCAGCGATAACGGAGGTATGCCCTTCCCTTCGGGCGATGACTTCTAGGTTCTCTTCGGTCTGCGTCTGAGCATCCTTGAACTGCTGGCTGCGCTCATCAAGAAGCGGCTCATACTGGCCGCTGCGTGCGATAAGGCGGCAAGCCTGCGGCGCCAAGCGATAACGAGTCCCCTGCTCTGTGAGACACGTGCACGAAGCGTCAGCGTGGGAGCCATCCACCAGCTCGCCGGGTTCGGCAGACATGCAAAAAATGCGGGGCGGTTCAGCAGGCACCGACAGGCCATCATAAGCAGGCGCCGACCACGGCTGGCTCGGGATGCGCGGCAGATATTTGGAGACGTACTCAAGCGGGGTCGCATCGTGCGCTGACGGTGCGTCGGCGACCGTCGCTGACGCTCCGTTCGCCTCCGTTCCGACAGCCGCAGCAGGTGCGGGAGGCGGAGGTGCGTGCGTCCCGGCAAGCCGCTCGCCCATGCTGCCGAACACCCAGAAAACCCAGATCAGGCCAGCGGGCAGACCGATGCCCAGGGCGATGATGTACCAAGGCACGCGGCGCTCTGTTGTGTCGAGTTCGGTGGACTTGTAGAGGCCGAAAACGTGTTTCGGAAGCGTGGTGCGCTTGATGGTGAGCGGCGTTGCCTTCTCGGGGTTACGCTCGTAGCGGTCGAACGTGCGGAGGTGCTGATACTTCGTGCCGAAACGACGACGCACATGCACGTGACGCTCGATCAGATCATGAACGAACGAGTCGACCTGCTTGTCAGGTGACTGACAAACGAAGATGAAATCTAGGCCGTGGTGACGATGCGTCGCAAGGCGTTCGACATGATGCGGAACCTTCGCACCAGGCGGACGCTTGGGGAGCATGTCGTGTTCATATGCCTCGTCAACGAGACAGACCGAACCGGGCGGCAAGAACTCGGGCCACTTGCGGAACTCTTCCGGCGTCATCTTACGCATGCCGGTCTTCTCGTAGTCAAAATCGCGCACGTTGCAGACGTACACGATGCGACCGTCTTTCTGGAACTCCAACGCTCGCGCGATGGCCTGTAGCGTCTTCCCGTGACCGGGCTGCCCTGTGAACCACTCGATCACGATCCTGACCCTCCAATCTGGTTAGCGATGGAAGTTGGAATGATGAAGACCTTCCACGCTAGGCGAATCGTCAGCGCGGAAAGAATCATGCTGAAGACCACGCCGACGCCGAGATAGCCGAGGGTCTGTTGAGCCTGCGGAGACAAGCCGCCAACGTGCTGCAAGATGAAAGCCTTCAACTGCGGCAACAAGGCTTCAAAGGTGACGATAGTCAGCCCGAAGGTAGAAAGAATCCGGCCGGCGATGCCAGCGGCGGCGAGCTTAAGTTGTACGAGCAGACGGGCGATGCCGTCCACGATCCATTGCCAGATCATGCGAACCCCCAACCGGTGAGAATTTTGAGCGCGGCATAGGTGCCGAAAATCAGGATGCAAGCGCGAAGGATGGCCATAGCCGTGCACCAATAGGGCATATTTCCGCCGTTGATGCTGACGCCCATGATTTGAAACGTGGGCGGCTCGGGACACTGACCACCGCCGAAGATGTTCTCTTGATCGAGAATATCGGGACTGACGCCAAGACCGAAGCGCGTAGGCTCTACGTCCTCGCCGGGATCGCCGGTGTCGCCACTGCCGCTACCTTCAAGCACGTCAGCAACGCCATTACCGTTGGCATCGCCCTGCGTACCGCCCTGCCCACCTTCGCCTAATCCTTCAACGCCGCACGCCGTCTTGCGAGACAGCGCGACCATCGCACACTGCGCGGAATCACCAGCACAGCTATATCCGGCGCTGCAATTTGTAGGATCACCGGTAACGGTCGCGCCGCTGCAACGAATCTGCCACTGTTGGAACAACTGATTACACTGGATGCCATCGCCCTGGCACGAAGGCGGCGCCTTGCAGTCACCACCACCGCTAGCCGTGTTGTCACCTTCGTCGTCGCCATCCTCTTCTCCGGGCGTATCAGAGCCATCAGTGGGATCATTCGGCGAGAAGTCAGCGTTATCTCCTATGCCGTCACCGTCACTGTCGGCGGATTCGTTCGGGTCATCCGGGAACGCATCCTCATCGTCTGGCACGCCGTCGCCGTCAGCGTCGAAAACGGGATCAGGCGCGTCCGCGGTCGTGCAAGTAGAGCCTGTCGGCGAAAAGAAATTGCCGGCCACATCGAGGACGTAGGTGTACGTACAACCCTGAAAGCAGACATTGCCACCAGCAACACCACCGGGAGGTCGCCAACCGTACTCATCGCCACGAGTTGAACACGTGTTAGCCGCTGGGAAAATGTGGTTCGAATGCGTGCCGCCGTGCCAGAACCCGCAGGTATAGACGGTGCCGCCGGGTGCAGTCACTCGGCAGGTGTAGAAGCCCCAACCACTGCCGTTATTCGGCGTCAAATCGCAGCCAATAGGTGTGGCCCCAGCGTGTGCACCTGCGACGACCAGAGACGACTGACACCCAGCGTAAGCCGCGCCCTGGTCGTCGTAGTTCTGATCGGCTCTTGCCTCAGGCGCGAACCACAGCGCGCACAGCAGCAACGCGATTAGAGCCCGTCGAATGCAAGCCATGCAGCACCACACAATGCGAGGATCACGAAATAGCCCATGTCGTTCTCCGTTGAATAAAAAAGGGCGCCGCGATCACGCAAGCGCCCTGCCCTGTACCCGGCAAACGTTACCGGGCCTTCTTGGTGTAGAACCACAGGATCAGGATGCCCAGCAGCACGGCGCACGCGCTGATGATGAGCATCAGGTCGGCGTCGCCACCGGCCAGTTCACCCGCGATGGCCGCACCGGGCGAGGTGGCACCGGCGAATGCCAGGGCAGAGGTGGTCATGGCAGTGACACCAGCGGACACCTTGGCAGCGGTGGAACGGAACGCCTTGTGCAGGCCCTTGTTGATCTTCTTCAGGTTCGGCATGGAACGAACTCCCTTGTTGAGGTTGGTCAGTAGACCCCGATACGCGCCGCGCGGAATGCGAGACGCGCCTTCAACCCAATAGCCCACGATCCGATGATGGCGAACGCGACTAGGGTTCCGTCAGCAAGGTCTAGGGGCGGCAACACCTGCTGCGGATACGGCATCCACACCGGCACGGTGCACTCGCCTTCCGCAGTGATGTGCTGTGAGGCACATGCGCGGATGAAGAGTGCTTCGGGCGCCGGTGCGGACATGGGTTACGCCGCCTTCTTGTCTGCGGCAGCCTGCACCGCCACCAGCGTTTGACGGCGCGCCAGTTCGATGCCGAAACGACCCGGCACCAGATCGGGCGTGAGGTTCCAATAGAACTTGCTGCCGACCGGATGCGCCTTGGTCGGGTCGTCGATTTCCAATTCGATGCTCACGCGCATCTGCTCGGTTTCGACTTCGGCGCGCTGGCTGTAAATCGTCTTCTGCGTGCCCTGTTTCGTGGTGACGGTGCGCGAGGTCGGGGCTTCGCGGACGGTGACGATGGGTGCATCGATCTTCATGGCTTCTCTTCTCTCTTCGGTTGCTTGGTCGTGAATTTCAGGCGGACTGGTAGGGTCAAGCTAAGGGCCATGTCCTCTCGGACGCCCTGCCTGCCCTCCCCTGCGCGATGCTTGCATCAGTCCGTGGGGCGCTGCCTTCGTGTCCAGGTGCAGCGAAGCCTGTTTGTTGCGGTGTTGCGCTGAAATCGGGTCGCGGTGGTGTCCACGCTCCGAAGTTCTTGGAGAAATCAACGTCGCCATCCTTGACGACGTACTTGCTTACGTACTCGGCTACGTCGCGCTGCGAGCGCGGCTGTTCAAGCTGGTTGCGCCCGAACTCGCGATACCACCACTCATGCCATGCGTAGCGAGAGATAAGACGGTTGAGGTCGTCAGTCGGCGCTGAAAGCAGCGCGTGGAAGTGGAGCCGTCCGTCTTTATGGAACTCTTGCCCGCGCGCCCACTGGATGCCGCCGTGCCATCGGCTGCCCCACTTCGGGCCGTAGATTTCGCGGTTGATGTTGCTGATGAAGAATCGAAACGCCTTGTCGGCCGCTTCAGGATGCATAGAACCGTTCGACCCGGTGCGATTGAGCGCGCGGACTTCGCCGGTGTGTCGGTCGGTCCAGAACTTCTGAGGTCGAAAAGTGAGAGTTGCGAACACATGTGCGGGGTAGCGCCCGAGAAGGTCAGCCCACCCGTCGCGCACACGCGTATCCGCTTGACCGTACAACTCCGGTTGATCCAGAAGTTCAACGTGTCCCCGGCCGCGCTCCCACGGCTCTGTTCTTGCTGGCGCGGGGTCGTCTTCATGCACGGTCACCCGCTTGGCGGGCTTCGTGCCGCATCTTTGCGGCTTCGGCGTATACCTGGGCGAATCGCTCGTAGTTGAGTTCGGAGCGGAGACGCCACTGCGCGATGATCGCGTGTGCCGTGCCGATGCCGAGCGCAATAAGCGTGATCGCCGCACCGATCAGGAAATTGATCATGCGACCACCAATCGAGAGAGAGAGAAGGCCAGCTCGGAGTACTCACGAGCTTTAGCGAAGTTGCGGAGCGAGGCATGCAGCTCGCACATGGCGGCTGCCAGCTCGATACGGATACGGGTGAATTCCAACATGGTCTAGCCCCCTGCCCTGCGTCCCTGTGATCCCCACGCACCCCGCACAGGACGGCGGGGGGTGGGGGGTTCGCGAGGGTTTCAAAGCCCCTTTGAATCCGGACGTGATTCAATACCCCTTGTAATGAAATGTCAAGGGGCTTTGAAAATGTCGGACGTCGATGGGCTGCTCGATGCAGCAATGGCCGCGACAGGGGCCAAAAACGACACGGAACTAGCGGGCCATCTGGGCATCAAGCCAGCAGCCGTAAGCAACTACAGGCGGGGGGTATCCCTACCGAACCCGGTAGTGTGCGCGACGCTGGCAGGGCTTACAGGCGAGCCGCTGGCGAAAGTGCTGGGGATCATTGGTGAAGCACGTGCGATCAGCAGAGAGGAGAAGGCCGTGTGGCGCAAGCTGGCGGCGTCTGCGGCGCTTGTGGCGCTGCTGGTGGCACCGACGCTAGTCCAGTCCGCTCATGCCGCCACATTGCACGCCCTGCCCCACACCACAGCGATGACCGACACGGGCGCGATCATGCAGGTCGTTCTAGGCATTATGCGAAATCAGAGAAGGACCTAGGCCAGCTCCTAGGCCGCTCTCTTCTCGAGCGCCAGCTGTTCATCGCAGACATTTTGGCCTCGCCTGGGCAGAGATTCTAGGATGGATTGGTAAATCAGTGAGGATTTGATCGGTAACCATGTGAGGAATGCAGTTTTCGAGGCTACAGAGGAATCCTCACATCATTACCAATCTGCTTAGTGCAGCACGCCCCGGCCAAGCGAACCCGGTGCCTGCCTATGCTGAGAGGCCCGGCTGACTGATGTCCCAGATCTCAAAGCTCACACTTTGATCTCCCCAGATTCCAAGCGGCGGCGCTCTGGTGTCCCCACATTCAACGCTTCTTGCGATCGGCAACAGCCTGAATTGCCGCCGTTACCTGAGCGATGACTTCCTCATGCGGTATTGAAGGCCGCGGGTCCTGCAGGGCTCGCTGCACCTTGGCTCTGAACCAAGCGTCGTACTCATCGTCTGGCAGGCCCTGAGCTGCCCTAGGCACGTCCGAAGTCATCGATGTAGCCTCCACTCAGCTCTCAGGGAATTCACCATTCGATCATGCATCTGCGTGTCCGACCGTTCAAGCGCTCCCAAAATTGGGGGCATGTCGTTCTAACTAACATCATGTGCTGTTACTCGTAATGCCCCCAAATTTGGGAGCGACATTTCGCCGAGCTATTGCTTTGTCGTCCGGACTTGCTAGATTCGCACCCGTGAACATCCTCTACCGCTCGCTCCGAATACTTGGCTGATCAGTCGACTGATCAGCCCCTGTAGCTCAATGGTTAGAGCAGCGGTTTTATAACCCGTCAGCGCCAGATAAGCGGCTTGTGCCGGTTCGAGTCTGGACCGGCCAGCCTTTCGTAGACATCCGGTTGCCATAATTGATGGCAATGACCGAGGTGTTTATGGGCAACAGCAAGCAGTACACGGATGAGTTCCGGGCAGAGGCGGTGAAGCAGGTGATCGAGCGTGGCTTCACGGTGGTGGACGTCGCCTCCCGGATCGGTATTCCCAAGCACACGCTCTATGGATGGGTGCAGGCCGCCAGGAAGGCGACACCGGCATCCGGTGCTGCAGCAGCGCCGACCGACTCAGCCGAGATCCGCCGGCTCAAGGCCGAGCTGCGGCGGGTGACCGAGGAGCGCGACATCCTAAAAAAAGCCGCGGTGAGTTCAACCCGTCAATGCAACATGATCAACAGTTGCACTGATAGGAGCGAACGATATGGCAAGGATGGGACGGCCCGGCATGTCTCGAGCCCAGAAGCGAGATCTATGGCGACGATGGAAGGGCGGCCAGTCGCTCAGCGACATTGCCCGCTTCTTTGACAAGAATCCGGGTTCGATTTTCGGGGTTCTGGCCGCGCAAGGCGGGATCGCGCCGAGGGAACGTCGCCGATCCGCCCGGTCGCTGAGCTTAATGGACCGCGAAGAGATATCTCGATGCCTAGCTTCTGGCCAGTCGTTTCGCCAGATTGCGCTCAGCCTAGGGCGGCCTACCTCGACGATTAGCCGGGAAGTGGCACGGCATGGTGGCCGTGACCGATATCGGGCCGCACATGCCGATGAGGCCGCTTGGGAGGCAGCCCGGAGGCCACAGTCTTGCCGGTTGGCCGATAACCCTCGTCTGCGCTGGTTGGTGGCTTGCAAGCTGGGCCAGCAGTGGTCGCCGGAACAGATCGCCGGCTGGCTTAAGCTGAGGTTCCCGCTCAACCAGGCACTGCAGGTGTCGCACGAAACGATCTACCGGAGCTTGTTCATCCAGGCGCGCGGCCTGCTCAAGAAGGAACTCCTGGCGCACCTGCGCACGCGTCGCCGTATGCGCCACTCAAAGCTGGCCACCGCGACGCCTCGCGGCGGGATTATCGACGCGGTATCGATTCGGGAGCGTCCGGCGGAGGTCGAAGATCGCGCCGTGCCAGGGCATTGGGAGGGTGATCTGATCACGGGCAGCAACAATTCCCACATCGCGACGCTTGTGGAACGGCACTCGCGCTTCGTGATGCTGGTGAAAGTGAAGGGTAAGGACACCAGCAGCGTCGTCTCGGCGCTGAGCCGGCAAGTGAAAACACTGCCAACCGCGCTGCGAAAATCGCTGACGTGGGATCGAGGCGGTGAGATGGCCAGCCACAAGAACTTCACCGTGGCGACCGACACGCAGGTCTACTTCTGCGATCCGCAAAGCCCTTGGCAGCGCGGTTCGAACGAAAACACCAATGGCCTTCTGCGGCAGTACTTCCCCGACGGCACGGATCTATCCCGCCATTCGCAGGCATTCTTGAACAAGATCGCCAGACGTCTCAACGAAAGACCTCGTAAGACCTTGGGCTTCCAGACGCCAGCCGCTAAGCTGAGCCAAGCCGTTGCGTCGACGGGTTGAACTCACCGCCGCGTACTTTGCCAAGGGGTAAGGGCGAAGTACGCGTTCATGCGTGCGCACGTCCGCGAGTTCCGTCTGGTGGCGATGTGCCGGGTGCTGGGCGTGCAGCGCAGCGGCTACTACGCCTGGCTGCGCCATGGCGCCAGCGCTCGCGAGCGCGAGGATCAGCGTCTGCTGGGACTGATCAAGCATCACTGGCTGGCCAGCGGCACGGTGTACGGCTACCGCAAGATCACCCTGGACCTGCGCGAGGCCGGCGAGCGCTGCAGCCGGCACCGCGTCCTTAGGCTGATGAAGGCAGAAGGCCTGCGTGCGCAGGTCGGGTATGGCCGCAAGCCGCGCCATCGCGGCGGCCCCGTGGGCCTGGTGACCAATGTGCTCAACCGGGACTTCACGCCAGAGGCCCCGAACAAGGTCTGGGTCACGGACATCACCTACATCCGCACTTACGAGGGTTGGCTGTTCCTGGCGGCAGTGATGGACCTGTATTCGCGCCAGATCGTGGGCTGGGCGACGGCGCCGACGATGACCAGCGATCTGGTGCTGCAGGCGCTGGTGGCGGCGGCTTGGCGGCGCAAGCCGGGCCCAGGCGTGCTGGTGCATTCGGATCAGGGCTGTCAGTTCACCAGCAGCGATTGGCAGTCGTTCCTGAAAGCGCACCGGATGG
>Ga0209570_1000282_pt1 | contig 83496 bp, 77 predicted proteins | sample EBPBio172007_DNA_FD_185861 | JGI IMG/M metagenome (GOLD analysis project Ga0209570, IMG submission 185861) | Wastewater treatment Type I Accumulibacter community from EBPR Bioreactor in Madison, WI, USA - Reactor 1_9/17/2007_ DNA (SPAdes)... | ecosystem: Engineered > Bioreactor > EBPR >... | reverse complement strand
CCCTGTACGACCAACGACGCGGCACCGGCGACACCCACCACCAAGCCCTCCGCGCCCTCGGCAACCGCTGGGTCGGCATCCTCCACGGCTGCCTCAAACACCGCACCCCCTACAACGAGCACACCGCCTGGGCACACCGCCAACCCGCCGCCGCTTGACCGGATACGACCCTGGGATATCTAGGCCAGCGGGGTGACGGGGGCAGGCGTGGTGAGCGGCCCTGGGGACGCCGGCTCCACGGCATACGAGTGGGCCCGGCCGGGGAGTTTGCCTCGGGGCGCCCGGGAAGGCGACCACGGGGCACACTCCGCCGGGTTCAGCAGTGGCGGTCGGCGTTGGCGTGGATCGCGTCCCGGACATAGGCGGCCAGTCCGGGCGTCAGCGCGTCGTAGGTCTGGGTGAAGCGGGGATCCGCGACGTACATGTCCCCGAGGTTGCGGTGGAACTCGTGCGAGCAGTCGTAGAAGCGCTCGTGGATCGAGAGCCGGTGCTGCTCGGCCGCGTCCATCGCCGCCTCCGACGTCGCCGGCAGGCCGGCCTCGAGCGCGGCGACAAAGGCGGCGTTGACGGCCTCGGCCTCCTGCTTGACCTGCTGCCAGTCGTCCTTGGTGAAGCGCTGCGTCCGCGCGCGCGACTGGCGCCAGGCGTCGGTGTCGCCCCACCGCTGCTCGGCCTCGGCCATGTGCTCCTCGGAGTAGCCCTCGCCGAAGACCTCCTTGAGGTCGGCCTCGGTGGCGGGTTGGTCGTTCATCTCTGCCTCCATCAGTCGATCGATCGCCTCGACGAGCCCGTGGAGCTCGCCGAGCTGGCTGAGCACCGCCTCCTTCTGGCGGGTCAGCGTGGCCACGACATCGGCGTCACCGTCGAGCACGGACCTGACCTCGGTGAGCGGCAGCCCGAGCCGGCGGTAGGTGACGATCGCGCCGAGCCGGATGAGGTCGTCGGCCGTGTAGAGGCGGTACCCGGCGTGGGTGCGGTCGCCGGGCACGAGCAGGCCGATCTCGTCGTAGTGGTGCAGGGTGCGCACGGTAATCCCGAAGCGCTCCGCCACCGCTCCGACCGTCAGGGACTCCATGCGCCCAGTGTGCGTCGTCGTGGTCATGCCGATGAGCGTGCCGCCTCACCTCGCGTGAGGGTCAAGCCGAGCAGGCCGGCTCTGGGGAGGGCGGGCGGGGTCAGGAGTCGAAGCGGGCGCGCAGCTCGCGGGCGAGCACCTTCCCGGTCGCATTGCGGGGCAGCTCGTCGAGGAAGACGACCTCCCTCGGGATGCAGTGACGCGCCCGGTGGGCCCGCACGTGCTCGCGCACCTCGTCGGCGGTCAGCGAGGCGCCGGCCTCGAGCGCGATGAACGCCGCCAGCCGCTGCCCGAAGTCAGGATCCGGCACCCCGACCACCGTCACATCGCGCACCGCCGGATGGGCGACGAGCAGCGACTCGACCTCGGCGGGATAGACGTTCTCCCCGCCACTGATCACCATGTCGTCGTCCCGGCCGTCGATGAAGAGCAGCCCGTCGACCACGTGCCCCATGTCACCGGTGGAGAGCAGCCCGTCGACGAACTCCTTGGACCCACCTGCGGTGTACCCCTCGAAGACCATGTCGTTGCCGCAGAAGATGCGCCCCACCTGCCCCGGTGCCACCTCGGCCCCGGCATCGTCGAGGATCCGCACCACGGTCCCCAGCGGGGGCCGGCCGGCCGTGTCCGGGTGCCGGCGCAGGTCGGCTGGCGTCGCGATGCACACCCAGGACGCCTCGGTCGATCCGTAGAGGTTGTAGAGGACGTCGCCGTACTCGTCCATGAAGCGGGCGGTGAAACCCGAGGGGTATGCCGAGCCCGACGTCGCGATGACCCGCAGGCTCCCGCGTCGATCCCGTCCCGAAGGATCGGGGGGCAGCTGCTCCAGCATCCGCTGCAGCATGACAGGAACCGCGAACATGCCTGTGCAGGAATGGGATTCGAGCGCCTCGACTGCCGCGCCCGGTGTGAACCGTCGCTGCAGCACGACCGTCGCCCGCATCCCGAAGCAGAGCTGGAGCGCCGCGAACCCCCAGGTGTGGAAGACCGGCGCGGACACCAGGACGGTGTCGCCGACGTGCAGGGGAATGCGTTCGATGATCGAGATGAGCGGGCCGATCCCACCCGGGGTCCTGCGCGCCGCACCCTTGGGCGTGCCGGTCGTTCCCGACGTCAGGATGATCGTGCGCCCCGCTCTCTCGGGACGGTCCACCGCGGCCCCGAGGGGCTGCTCGTCGACCAGGTCGGCGAAGGCGCTCTCACTGAGCACACGCACGCCCTCCCCCAGTTCGCCCACCACAGAAGCGAACTCGTCGTCGTGGATGAGCAGGCTGATGCCCTGCTCCTCGGCGATGAGTGCCAGCTGCTCCCCCGAGAGCCCGGTGTTGCCCAGGACCAGGTCGACCCCGAGCGCAGAGGCACCGACCATGACCTCCACGGCGCCGACGTGGTTGCGCGCGAGCAGGCCGACTCGCTCGTCCTGACCAACGCCCAGCTCTCGCAGCGCCACTGCCGCCCGCATCGAGCGACCGAGGAGCTCGGCATAGGTCGACGAACCGCGCTCCTCGTCGATGACCGCGACCGCGTTCGGCGAGGCCAGGGCCGCCTGCCGGACCTCACCGACCAGGCTCATGCCCCAGGTCGCCAGCGAGGCGAGCTGCCCGATCGTCCGGTGCGGCAGGTTCGGCGCGATCATGCCTCGCCGGACCATGGTCGTGACGATCGTCAGGGGGTTCACGGCGCCTTCTTCGCCGCCCGCGGAGCCGCGGACGCGGCGGTCTTGCGGGCCGTCGTCTTCTTCGCCGTCGCCTTCCTGGCGGTCGTCTTCTTGGCGGTCGTCTTCTTCGCGGCGCGCTTGCGCGTCGTCGGCCCCTTGGCCCGCTTCTCGGCGAGCAGCTCGTAGGCCCGCTCGGCGGTGATCTTCTCGGGGTCCTCGGAGCGCGGCACGGTCACGTTGGTCTCGCCGTCGGTGACATAGGGGCCGAATCGTCCGTCCTTGATGGTGACCTTCTTGCCGGACACCGGGTCCTCGCCGAACTCGGCCATCGGCGGCTTCGCCGCGGCGCGACCGCGCTGCTTGGGCTGGGCATAGATCGCCAGCGCCTCCTCGATCGTGATCGAGAACAGCTGGGCCTCGGTCTCCAGCGAGCGCGAGTCGACGCCCTTCTTCAGGTAGGGCCCGTAGCGCCCGTTCTGCGCGGTGATCTCCTCGCCGTCCTCGCCGGCGCCGACGACGCGGGGCAGCGAGAGCAGCTTCAACGCGGTGTCGAGGTCGATGCTCGCGAGGTCCATGTCCTTGAACAGGCTCGCCGTGCGCGGCTTGGTCTTGGCCTTGCCGCGACCGGTGGCGCCCTCCGGCGCCTCGGGCAGGACCTCGGTGACGTAGGGACCGTAGCGCCCGGCCTTGGCCACGACCTCGTGGCCGGTCTGCGGGTCGCGCCCGAGCACGCGCCCGTCGTCGGCGGCCGCGGCGAGGATCTCGCGCGCCTTCTCCGGCGTGAGCTCGTCCGGGGCGATGTCGTCGCCGATGGTCGCCCGCCGCGGCGTGCTGCTCTCCGACCCGTATGCCGTGCCGTCACCGGCGTTCTCGCCCGTCACCTCTCCGGTGGCGGGGTCCACTCCGGCGGGGACCGCGCCGCGGGTGTCCTCGATGTAGGGGCCGTAGCGACCCACGCGCACGACGATCCCGTCCCCGATCTCGATCGTCGAGATGCCGCGGGCGTCGATCTCCCCGAGGTCGGCGACGAGGGAGCGCAGGCCCGCGGCGGACTCGCCCTCGGCGCCGAAGTAGAAGCGGCTCAACCACTCGACGCGGTTGTCCTCGCCGGCGGCGATCGCGTCGAGCCCGTCCTCCATCGTCGCGGTGAAGGCGTAGTCGACGAGGTGGGTGAAGTGCTCCTCGAGCAGGCGGGTCACCGCGAAGGCGAGCCAGCTGGGGACGAGGGCGTTGCCACGGTTGGAGACGTAGCCGCGGTCCTGGATGGTGCCGATGGTCGCGGCATACGTCGAGGGACGGCCGATCCGCAGCTCCTCCATCGCCTTGACCAGGGTGGCCTCGGTGTAGCGCGGCGGCGGGGAGGTGTCGTGGCCCTCGGCCTCGGCGCGCACGACCCGCAGCGCGGCACCGACACCGAGGATCGGCAGCCGGCGCTCCTCCTCGGCGATGTCCCGCTTGCGCTTGGACTGCAGCTCGTCGCGACCCTCTTCATACGCGGCGAGGAAGCCGCGGAAGGTGATGACGGTGCCGCTGGCGGTGAACTCCACCTCGTCGGCGGGCGCCTCGCGATCCAGGGTGGCCCCGAGCTTGACCGTGGCCGTCGACCCCTTGGCATCGGCCATCTGGGAGGCGATGGTCCGCTTCCAGATCAGCTCGTAGAGGGCGAAATCCTCGCCGCGCAGCTCGCCGGCCACCTGCGCAGGGGTGCGGAAGCGGTCACCCGCAGGCCGGATCGCCTCGTGCGCCTCCTGCGCACCCTTGGCCTTGGTGGCGTAGCGGCGAGGCGCATCCGGCACGTAGTCGGCGCCGTAGAGGTCCCGGGCCTGCTGCCGCGCCGCGGTGAGCGCCGACTCCGACAGGGTCGTCGAGTCGGTCCGCATGTAGGTGATGTAGCCGTTCTCGTAGAGCCGCTGGGCGACCCGCATCGCGTTCTTGCTCGACAGGCGCAGCTTGCGAGAGGCCTCCTGCTGGAGCGTGCTCGTCGTGAAGGGGGCGCTCGGGCGCCGGGTGTACGGCTTCTCGGCCACGGAGACCACGCTGACGTCGGCGGCGCGCACTGCTGCAGCGATCCCCTCGGCGCGGGCCCGGTCGAGGTGGGCGGCCTTGGCGTTGGTCAGGGTGCCGTCGTCGGCGAAGTCACGCCCGGTGGCGACCCGCTGCCCGTCCACCGAGGTCAGGCGCGCGGTGAACAGGTCCGCCTCGCCCGCGGGTGTGAAGTCACCCTCGACGTCCCAGTAGTTGGCCGCGACGAAGGCCATCCGCTCCCGCTCGCGCTCGACGACCAGGCGGGTCGCGACCGACTGGACGCGGCCGGCGGACAGGCCGGCCCGCACCTTGCGCCACAGGACCGGCGAGACCTCGTAGCCGTAGAGCCGGTCGAGGATCCGGCGGGTCTCCTGGGCGTCGACGAGCGGCATGTCGATGTCGCGGGTGGCATGGGCCGCCCGCTGGATGGCTTCCTTGGTGATCTCGTGGAAGACCATCCGGCGCACCGGGACCTTGGGCTGCAGGGTCTCGCGCAGGTGCCAGGCGATGGCCTCGCCCTCGCGGTCCTCATCGGTGGCGAGGTAGAGCTCGTCGGCGTCCTTGAGGGCCCGCTTGAGCTCGGCGACCTTCTTCTTCTTGTCCGCGTCGACAAGGTAGTAGGGAGCGAACGAGTCCTCGACGTTGACCCCGAACTTCCCGAACGGGCCGCGCTTGACCTCGGCCGGCATCTCGCTGGGAGTGGGGATGTCACGGATGTGCCCGACGGAGGCCTCGACGTGCCAGTCCTTGCCGAGGTAGCCGGCGATGGTCCTGGCCTTGGCGGGCGACTCGACGATGACGAGCTTGCGTCCGGTGCTCATGCGTGATCCTGACCCGTCCCCGTGTGCAGCGGATTCGTCGCTGCTCCGACACGCGGACAACGCTGGCCACTGTAGGGGCTCGCCGTCGTGAGGGCACATCCCCCGCCGGGACGCGGAACGGCGCAGGCGGCCCCTGCTCCGCCTGCGCCGTCCCGGACTTCCCGGCCGGGCGGGCCTACTTGATCTCGCGGGTGAGCACCCGCCAGGTGCCGATGGCGAGTGGGAGGACCACCCAGAACCCGGCCCCCGTCGCCAGGTGCGCCCAGTCGCTCCCCGCCATGCGACCGGAGAACAACGGCTCGACGACCCGGTTGAGGTCGAGCCAGACAGCGATCTCGTTGAGCCGCTGGCTCATCGACGAGGCGATCGTCCACGCCGTCGACAGCACGAGGGAGGCGACGATCGCGGCGGGCGTGTTGAGGAGGAGGAACCCGAAGCCGAAGCCCTGGAGGACGAAGATCGTCAGACCGGTCACCAGCCCGATGACGACGCCTGCCGGGACGGCCCAGGAGCCGGCGCCGTCGCGCGCCGTCATGCCGATGACGTTGGCGAGTGCGGCTGCCGCCATGGCCACCGCGATGAGCACCAGCCCGAGCAGGATGCCGGCCACCAGCTTGGCCGCCACGACGCGTCCGCGACGCGGCTCCAGGGTGAAGGTGAGCAGCCCGGTCCGCTGGCTCCACTCGCTCGTGGCCGCCATGATCCCGAGGATCGGCAGGAGCAGGACGAGCGGGAGGCCGATGATGCCGAGGAAGGTCCCGAAGGTCAGCTCCTCGGGCGCCCCGGTGAAGAGCAGGACGCCGACGGCGAGGGCGGCGACCGCGGCGATGACGATGAGCATCCACAGACCGGCGCGCGTGTCGACGATCTTGCGGAGCTCGACGTGGACCAGGCGGGTGAAAGGCACAGGACGCGACGCCGTATGCCGCGTGCCCGGGCCCCGATTCCGGCTTCCGGTCTCGAGGGAGGTCGAGGTCGTGGTGACGGTGCTCATGCTGCTGCTCCTTCTCGGTCGTCGGCGGACGTGAGGGCGAGGTAGATCTCCTCGAGCCCGGCGGTCTCGCCGGAGGTCAGGTGAGTGAGGACGACGCCGGCCTCGAGCGCGAGGCGGCCCACCGTTGCGGCGTCGGTGTCGAGGACGACCCCGCCGGCGGTCTCCGTGGCCGTGACGCCGCTCGCGCCGGCCGCTGCGACAAGGGCCCGGTCGTCGAGGCTGCGGGCAGTCACCCCGCCGCGGGCGAGGAGATCCTCCTTCGCGCCCTGGGCGACGAGCCGGCCGCGGCCGATGATGACGAGCTCGTCGGCGATGACCTGGACCTCGTGGAGCAGGTGCGAGGAGAGCAGGACCGTGCCACCACGGTCGGCGAAGCCACGCAGGAGGCCGCGCATCCAGTGGATGCCCTGCGGATCCAGGCCATTGGCCGGCTCGTCGAGGATGAGGACCTCCGGGTCTCCCATGAGGGCCGAGGCCAGGCCGAGGCGCTGGCGCATGCCGAGGGAGTAGTTCCGGACGCGGCGAGAGGCCTCGTCGTCCGTGAGCCCGACGAGGTGGAGCACCTCCTCGACCCGGCTGCGCGGGACACCGAGCTGGATGCCGGTGAGCCGCAGCACCTCCCGGCCGGTGCGACCCGGGTGCTGGGCGGCAGCGTCGAGCATCACCCCGACCCGCGAGCCCGGGTTGGGGATCGAGCGGTAGGTCTGGCCGAGGATCGTTGCCCCACCCGAGGTGGGCGGGGTCAGTCCGGTCATCATCCGCATCGCGGTCGACTTGCCGGCGCCATTCGGACCGAGGAAGCCGACGACCGACCCGGGCCGGACGGTGAAGCTGATGTCATCGACGGCCGTGAACCGGCCGTAGCGCTTGGTGAGGTTCTCCACGGTGATCATGACGTCGACTCTGCCGGTCGCGGATGGGCCGGCACATCGTTCCAAGGGCGCTTTCAGGGGTGGACCAAGGTCGAGCTCAGGGTCCTCCCTGACCCGACCTTCGGCCGATGCCCGGGCGTGGCGGGTGCCCCTAGGGTCGGACCATGAGTGCGCCACCCGTCCAGCCGCCGTTGACCCGTTGGGGCCTGACCTGGCGAGTTGCGGCCTCACTGGTCGTCGGGGTCACGGCCTGGACGATGGTCGCCTCAGGCCTGCCAGCGGACGTCGTGGTCGGGCGGGCGGCGTGGTTCCTGATCGGCGACCCCGCCGTCGGGCTGCTCGCCACCGCGCTCGTCGCGTGGGGGCGACGGCGCCACCCGGTGGCCGTGCCGGTCACCGTCACCCTCCTCGCCGCGCTCTCGGCCTCCGCCAGCGGAGCCGTGACCTGGGCGCTCTGCTCGGTCGCGACCCGCCGCCGGTGGCGCGAGCTGGCCCTCCTCGTCCCGCTCAACCTCGCGGCCGGCATCGCCGTGGAGTACCTCTACCCCGACCGGGGCGGCCCGATTCCGTGGTTCGTGATCGCCCTCGTCGCCCTCCTCTTCGTTGGCATCACGGTGGCCGTCGGACTGGCCATCGGATCCGAGCGCGCCCGCGTCGACAGCCTGCGGGAGCGGGCAGAGACGGCAGAGCGCGAGCAGCACGCCCGGGTCGACGCAGCCCGTGCGGGAGAACGCACACGGATCGCGCGTGAGATGCACGACGTGCTCGCCCACCGGATCACCTTGGTCGCGATGCACGCCGGCGCGCTCTCCTATCGCACGGACCTGTCCGACGAGGAACGGGCCACGGCGGCCGCGACGATCGAGCGCAATGCGCACCTCGCACTCACCGACCTGCGGGCCGTGCTCGGGGTGCTCCGGGACGAGCCCACCACCGCCGATAGCGGTGAGCCCGTGGCCCGCGGACCGGAGGCGCCGCAGCCCGGGGCAGCCGACATTCCTCGCCTCGTCGACCAGGCACGCGCCAGCGGTCTCCGGGTCAGCCTGGACCACGCGACCGATGGTGAGCCGGGGAGCACGGCCGGCCGCACGGCATACCGGATCGTCCAGGAGGGGCTGACGAACGCCCACAAGCACGCACCGGGCACAGCCGTGACCGTGACCCTCGACGGCCGCCCCGCCGACGGCCTCACCGTCCTCGTGACCAACCCGGCACCGGTCGGCGGCTCCGGCTCGCTGCCGCCCTCAGGTCTTGGCCTGCTCGGCCTCGCCGAGCGCGTCAGCCTCGCCGGCGGCACCCTGACCCATGGGCACGACCCGGCGGGCGGCTACACCCTGCGCGCTTGGCTACCGTGGGCCTCGTGACGGAGGGGAACGCAGCAATCAGGGTGGTGCTCGTCGACGACGACGCGATGGTCCGCACGGGACTGTCGATGATCCTCGGCGGCGGGTCGGGGATCACGATCGTCGGCGAGGCGGGCGACGGCGCCGAGGCCATCCCCGTCGTGCGCTCTCTGCGACCGGACGTGGTGCTCATGGACATCCGCATGCCGGTGCGGGACGGCCTGAGCGCCCTCGAGGAGATCCTCACCTGGCCGGCGCCCCCGAAGGTCGTGATGCTCACGACCTTCGATGCCGACGACATGGTGCTGCGGGCACTGCGAGCCGGCGCCCACGGCTTCCTCCTCAAGGACACCCCTCCCGCGCGGATCGTCGAGGCCGTGCGGGGCGTTATCGGCGGCACGCCGTCCCTCTCCCCGAGCGTGACCGCGCAGCTCATGGCCACGGTGGCGAGCACCCCCACCGAGCCGGTCGTCGACGAGCGCGCCGAGCTGGCCAGGGCCCAGCTGACCAGCCTCACCGAGCGAGAGCTGGAGGTGGCGCAGGCCATCGGGCGCGGGCTGAGCAATGCCGAGATCGCTGGCGAACTGTACCTGTCGATCGCGACGGTCAAGGCGCACACGGGCCGGTTGTTCACCAAGCTCGGCGTCGACAACCGGGTGCAGATCGCCCTGCTGGTCCACGACGCGGAACGCTGAGCTCACAGGAACATCGGCCACGGATTTGTGGTTGAGTGTTCAACTACACTCAGGAGGCAGCCATGACCGATCGGTCCGCCGACACCGCCCAGCGCCAGCCGGTGCTCTACCTCTCCCACGGTGCACCGCCGCTCGCCGACGATGCCCTGTGGACCCAGCAGCTCGCCGACTGGTCCGCCACCAACCCCCGGCCGCGAGACATCCTCATGGTGAGCGCGCACTGGGAGAACGCACCGATCGCTGTGTCCTCGACGACACCCGGCACGCCGCTGACCTACGACTTCTGGGGCTTCCCGCAGAAGTACTACGAGGTCACCTACGACACCCCGCCCGCCACCGACCTCTCGCAGCGCGTGGCCGGGGCCCTCTCCGGCGGCGGCGAGGTCCTCCACCAGGACCCCAACCGTGGACTCGATCACGGCGCCTACGTCCCGCTCGTCGAGATGTACCCCAACGCGGACGTCCCCGTCCTCCAGCTCTCCATGCCGACCCTCGACCCGCAGCGGCTCTTCGCCCTCGGCCAGCAGCTCGCGCCGCTGCGCGAGGAGGGCACGCTGATCGTCGGCTCCGGCTTCACCACCCACAACCTCCGCTGGTTCAACCCGGGCGCACCCTCCGATGCCCCGGCGCCCACCCCCTCCGTCGAGTTCGACCACTGGGCTGAGGAGGCGATGGCCGCCAAGGACGTCGACGCCCTCCTCGACTTCCTCGACAAGGCGCCGGCGGCCCGCGAGGCGCACCCCCGCACCGAGCACTGGGCGCCGCTGTTCGTCAGCCTCGGCGCGGCACACGCCTCCGGGGGGATCGACCCCGAGAGCGTCATCGACGGATTCTGGTACGGCCTGTCCAAGCGCTCCTGGCAGCTGAACTGACCCACCGCGCCATACCCCGACCGAGCCGCCCGAGGCGTGGCAGAGTCGGAGTATGGCGATCGACACCTCGGCACCGGCGCTCGTACCCTTCGCGACCCACGTCGAGGCCGTGGAACGGGCCAGCCAGGCACTCGCGCGGCACGCCGGCCAGACCTGGCTCGGCGCGCGCGTCCCCACCTGCCCCGACTGGGACGTCCTCGACCTCGTCGCCCACCAGGGGATGGTCCACCGCTGGGCCACGGCCGCCCTCCACGACAACCGCGACGCGATGGGCAACGCCGACCTCATGGAGACCGAGGGGCGCACGAGCACTGACCCGATCGCCTGGTTCGCCCGGGGTGCGGACGACCTCACGGCCGCCCTGCGCTCCGCGCCGGAGGACCTCGAGGCGCTCGTGTTCCTCAAGAACCCGCCCGCTCCCCGCGACTTCTGGGCGCGCCGCCAGTGCCACGAGACGACCGTCCACGCCCTCGACGCCCTGAGCGCCACCACCGGGCGCCCGGACGTCACCGCGGAGGAGGCGCGCAGCACGGTCGGGGTCGACACCGACCTCGCCCTCGACGGCATCGACGAGCTGCTCCTGGGCTTCTTCCCGCGCAGCCGCACCCGGATCCGCTCCACCAGCCCATATGCCGTGCACCTCCTCCCCGACGATGCTCCTCTCTCGTGGGTGGTCGAGGTCGGCGAGGAACCGGTTCGCAGCCGCCGCCTCACGGCGCAGGAGAGCATCCCGGACGCTGCGGTCGTCCGCGGCACGGCCCTCGACCTCCACCTCGCCCTGTGGAACCGCGGCGGCACGGTGAGCGACCCCGACGGCGTGCTCGATCGGTGGCGCGAGGACGGGGCAGTGCGCTGGTGAGCGGGCGCTACGGCCCCCAGTTCGGGCCCGACATCACCTTCCTCGGCGTCGACCGCTGCACCTTGGGTGAGCCGCAGACGTATGCCGGCGCCGACGTCGTCATCCTCGGCGCCCCCTTCGACGGCGGCACCTCGCACCGTCCGGGCACCCGCTTCGGACCGCAGGCCATCCGGATGACCGACTACCTCCCCCAGGACGGGTCGCGTCCCTCGCTCGCGCTGCGCACCGATGCGCTGCAGGACCTCAGGGTGCTCGACGCCGGGGACGTCGAGATGCCACCGGGCCACATCGAGAAGTCCCTCGCCGCACTCGAGGCGGCCGTTACCGAGGTCGTCGCGGCTGGCGCCATCCCAGTCGTCCTCGGCGGTGACCACTCGATCGCCTTCCCGGACGCCAAGGGCTGCGCCAACGTCCTCGGCCACGGCCGGGTGTCGATGATCCACTTCGACGCGCACGCCGACACCGGCGACATCGAGTTCGGCACCCTCTGGGGCCACGGGCAGCCGATGCGCCGGCTCATCGAGTCCGGCGCGCTGCGTGGTGACCGCTTCCTCCAGGTCGGGCTACGCGGCTACTGGCCAGGCCCGCAGACCCTGGACTGGATGGCCGCGCAGCGCATGCGCTCCTACGAGATGACCGAGATCGTCCACCGCGGCCTGGCCGAGTGCCTCACCGAGGCGTTCACGATCGCCACCGACGAGTGCGAGGGCGTCTTCCTCTCGGTCGACATCGACGTCTGCGACCCGGGTCATGCGCCGGGCACCGGCACGCCCGAGCCCGGGGGCCTCACGGCCCGCGAGCTGCTCGACTCCGTGCGCCGGATCTGCCTCGAGCTGCCCGTCGTCGGCATGGACGTCGTCGAGGTCAGCCCGCCGTACGACCACGCGGACATCACCGCCTCGCTCGCCAATCGCGTGGTGCTGGAGGCGCTCTCGGCCATCGCGCGCAAGCGCCGCGATGCCCGCGACGGCACTCGCTGGGATCCCGCGCTGCCCCTCCTGGCCGACCGGCGGCCGGTGGAGGACCACCGGGGCGTGTCCCCCGAGCATCGGTAGCCCCAGAGAGGGTGAGCGGGGTGACGCCCACGGCGATGTGGCTTGGTGACTACCGGATCATCTACCGGATCGATGATCGCGTCACGGTCGTCGCGATCGAGCACCGCGCCGATGTGTACCGCTGACCCGTATCGCCGATGAGGGTTTCCCCTACGCCTTGAGGGCCGCGAGTCGGCTCAGGGCCTCGGTGCGCTCCTCGGCGTGGTCGACGATCCGCTCCGGGTAGCCCTGAGTGAGCCCGTCGAGCAGCAGCCAAGGCTCGTGCACGGCCGCTCCCTCGATGTGCGCGAGCTCGGGCACCCACCGACGCACGTAGTCGCCGTGGGGGTCGAAGCGGATGCCCTGCGTGATCGGGTTGAACACCCGGAAGTAGGGCGAGGCGTCCGTGCCGGTGCCGGCGACCCACTGCCACCCGTGCGAGTTCGAGGCGATGTCACCGTCGAGCAGGTGGTCGAGGAAGTGCCGCGCACCGTGCGGCCACCACACGTGGAGGTCCTTGGTGAGGAAGCTCGCGGTGATCATGCGCACCCGGTTGTGCATCCACCCGGTTGCGAGCAGCTGGCGCATCCCGGCATCGACGATCGGGAAGCCGGTCCGGCCGGCACGCCACGCCTCGAACGCCTCCCCCGGCTCGTCATAGGCCATCCCGGCCAGCGCGGGCCGCAGGTCCTGCCACGCGCTGGAGGGGTTGTGCCACAACACATCGGCATAGAACTCACGCCACGCCAGCTCGGTGACGTAGCGGCGGGCTCCCTCACCCGGGATGTCCGCGAGGTCCGCCAAGAGGGTCCGCGGGTGGACCGCACCCACCTTGAGCCACGGGGAGAGCCAGGACGTCCCCGGCCGATCGGGGCGGTTGCGTTGGGAGCCGTATGCCGTCAGCCCGGTCTCGAGGAAGTCTCGCCACCGGTCCAGCGCGGCGGACTCGCCGGCCTCGGGCAGGAGCACCGGCGAGGCCGCGACCGCCTCCTCGAGCAGCGCCTCGGCCTCCGGGTCCGACGCCAGCCGATTCCACTGCACACCAGCGGGTTCGGTCGCCGGTGTCGGCCAGCCGTGGTCGCGCCAGGCCCGGGAGAACGGGGTGAAGACCTTGAAGGGAGTGCCACCGCCGGTGACGACGACACCGGGCCCCACGGCATACGGCGTGCCCGTGGCCACGAGGTCGACGCCGGCGCCGGCGAGGACGCGCCCGACCCGCTCGTCGCGGCGCACCCCGGCCGGGGTGGTCTCGCGCGAGACGTGGACCGAGACTGCCCCCGCCTCGTCGGCCACCGCGGGCACGACCTCCTCCGGCCGTCCCCGACGGATCAACAGGGCGCCGTCATAGGCATCCCGAGCCGCGAGGACCGAGGCCGCCAGCCAGGCCCGACGCACCGGCCCCCCGGACTCCCACAGGGTCGGGTCGAGCACGAAAAGGGGTGTGACGGAGCCGGATTCGGCGGCCTTGAGGAGCGCGGGGTGGTCGCCGCGCCGGAGGTCGCGGCGCAACCAGAGGATGGCACTCACGCGGCCCACCCCAGCACCGACGGCAGCAGGAAGAGCATCCCCAGCGACCAGATGAGGTGGGTGACGATCGGCCCGAGGATGCCGCCGGTCACGCGTCGCTGGAGCCCGGTGACGAGCCCGACGCAGGCGGCGGCAAGGACCAGCAGCGGGATGCCGGCGGCGGCGGTGACGAGCGCGTAGACCAGGGTCGTGATGGCGACCGCATGTCGTCGCCCGACCGCGGCGTAGAGTCCGCCGCGGAAGTAGAGCTCCTCGGCGACCCCGTTGATCGCCGTGATGAGGGCGACGACCGGCAGGGAGCCGACGGCGGCGTGCGCGAGCAGTCCGTCGACCGGGCCGCGGAGCACCGGGACCTGGGCGACGACGAGCGCGCCGAGCAGGAAGACGGCCAGCAGGAGCAGGCCCAGGAGGACGGCCTGCACGACTGCGCGGCTCTGGCCGCCGCCGCGCGTGTGCGCCCTGCCCAGGTGCAGGCGCCCCGACGCGACCGCCCCGAGGGTCCAGACGACGGCCAGGGCGAGGGTGGCGCCGTAGAACAGGGGGTCGCCGGGCTCGATGCGCAGTGCCCAGGCGAGGACGAGGGCGCCCACCCCCAGCGTGACCACCGCGACGATCCGACGGCGCCGGAAGGCGGCGTCGGACTCGGTGTGGTCACGTGGCACGGGGGTGACGAGGGCAGCCCGGAAGAAGGACTGCAGCTCACGGACCGGCCCGCGCATCACTCGCCCCGGTCGCCGGCCCAGTCGGGGTCGGCGGCGGTGAGGCGCCCGGGCTCGACGGTGCCGGGCTCGGGACGCTGCCCCCCGTCACCGGCCAGGGCACGCTCGACGGCCTCGCGGAAGCCGAGGAGGGTCGGGCGCGGTCGCCCGGCGAACGCGCCGAGGTCGTCCTCGCCGGCCACCACCTCGTGCAGCAGGCTGCCGACGAGCGGCTTGGCGACACCGGCCGGGACCGGCGTGACGAGACCGACCCAGTGGCTGGCGAGGTAGGGCGTGAGGACGGGCACGGTGACGATTCTGCGCCGAGCCAGCCCGGCGACGTCGGCGAAGACCTCGATCATCTGGCGATAGGTGAGCACGTCCGGGCCGCCCACGTCGAACTCCCGGTTGACCTCGCCGGGCAGGTCGGCCGCCGCGACCAGCAGGTCGAGCACGTCCGCGACGGCGATCGGCTGGATCCGGTTGTCGAGCCACTTCGGGGTGAGCATCACCGGGAGCCGGTGCGTCAGGTGACGCAGCATCTCGAAGGAGGCCGAACCGGAGCCGACGATGACGGCGGCCTGGAGCACGGCCGTGGGCACCCCGGAGGCCATGAGCAGGTGGCCGACCTCGACCCGGGAGGCGAGGTGGTCGGAGAGCTCGCCCTCCGGGTGCAGCCCGGAGAGGTAGACGATGCGCCCGACGCCGGCCTTCTGCGCAGCCAGCCCGAAGCGGCGCGCGAGCTCGCGGTCGCGCTCGACGAAGTCGCCGCTGCCGTCCATCGAGTGCAGCAGGTAGTAGGCGACGTCGACACCCTCGCAGGCCGCCGCGAGCACACGGTCGGAGGTCGCGTCCCCCTCGCAGATCTCGACCTGGTCCGACCACTCACGGTCGGCCACGCGCGCGGCGGCGCGGGTCAGCACGCGCACGGCATACCCCTCGCTCACCAGCCGTGGGGTCAGGCGGGAGCCGATGTAGCCGGTGGCTCCGGTCACGAGGATGCGGCGGTCGCGCGGTGCGGTCATGGTTGCCTCGTCAGGGTCAGGTGGGCCACGTCCAGGTAGCCCGTGCGGAAGCCGGCCTCGCAGTAGGCCAGGTAGAACTCCCACATCCGGCGGAAGGTCTCGTCGAAGCCCAGCGCGGTGATCGCCGGCCACTGCTCGTCGAAGCGCCGCCGCCACCGCCGCAGCGTCTCGGCGTAGTGGGGGCCGAAGGCGTGCACGTTGCTCACCCGCAGGCTCGTATGCCGGGTGCTCACCTCCCGGATCGCCGTGAGCGAGGGGATGAGGCCGCCCGGGAAGATGTACTTCTGGATCCACCCGAAGGAGTTGCGGGTGGCGAGGAAGCGGTCGTGGCTCATCAGGATCGCCTGGATGCAGGCCGTGCCGCCGGGGGCGAGCAGGCGGTCGATGGCGGCGAAGTAGCTCGGCCAGTACTCCTCGCCGACGGCCTCGATCATCTCGACGCTGACGATGGCATCGAAGCTGCCCTCGACCTCGCGGTAGTCCTGGAGGCGGATGTCCACGAGGTCGTGCAGGCCCGCGGCCCGGACCCGTTCGCGGGCGAGCGCGGCCTGCTCCGCGGAGAGCGTCAGCGAGACCACGTGGGCCCCGCGCGCGGCAGCGCGCAGCGCCAGCTCACCCCAGCCGGTGCCGATCTCGAGGACGCGGGTGCCCTCGGTGACACCCGCCGCGTCGAGGACGGCATCGACCTTGCGCTGCTGCGCGTCGCTGAGCGACTGCTCGGACCACGGGCGCGCGGGGTCGAAGAGTGCCGACGAGTAGGTCATCGTCGGGTCGAGGAAGTGGGCGAAGAGGTCGTTGGACAGGTCGTAGTGCGCGGCGATGTTGGCCCGCGAACCCTCGAGGGTGTTGCGGTGCACGGCCGGGAGCGCGATGTCGACCACCCGCCGGAAGGCCTGCAGCGGACGCGGCACGAGGTCGGGCACGATGGCCGCGAACGGCGTCAGGGCATCCCCGAGGTCGCTGCCGGTGGCCACTCCCCACTCGCCGGCCATGTAGCCCTCGCCCAGCCCGATCTTGGGGTGGGCCTCCAAGCGCCGCCAGAAGGCGTCGGGGTCGCGCACCTCGAGCAGGGGGGAGGTGCCGTCGCCGGCACCGACGACCGTCCCATCCGGGGTGCGCAGGCGGATCGGGAGGCGGTCGACGAGGCGTCGCACCAGGGCCTTGGCCAACCAGCCCCGCGTGGGGCGCACGGGGACGGCGCCGAGGTCGGGACGGGTCGGGTCGGCGGGTGCCGAGGCGGCGGTCACGCGGAGGTCTCCTTCGGGCGAGGGCGGCGGACGGGGAGGCGGCGGGCCCAGAGGCGGATCCCGTGCCAACGGATGAGCGCCGAGACGCGCTGGGTCATGAGGGGCGATCGGACGAGGAAGCGAGTGACCGCACGCGGAGTCGCCGGCATGGGCGTGCCCCAGACGGCAGCCGTCACCACCGGAGCACCATTCTCCTCCAAGCGGATCCACACGGAGACCCGGTCTGCGTCGAGACGCAGCCGCACGGCATACGAGCCGTCGGTGCCGTTGAACGGGGAGACCAGGAAGTCCTTCTCGACCCCTGCCCGGCCTGAGGCATCGGGCTGCACGACGTAGGCGCGGCGCCCGCCGTAGGTGTTGCGGACCTCGAGCACGGCCGCGACGACGACGCCGGCCTCGTCGAGGCACCAGTAGGTGCTCAGGGGGTCGAAGACGTAGCCCAGAACCCGGGCATGGGCGAGCAGCACGACGCGGCGGATCGGTGCCGGGTCCACTCCGGCCTCGACGACGTGGCGCAGCACCTCGGCCCGGACCTCGGCCAGGGACGTGCAGCCCTCGAAGTGGTCCTCCGGGTGCAGGTCGGTCACGCGGCGCAGCGGGGCCGGCAGGCCGGTGCCGTCCTCGAGGTCGATCAGCCAGGTGGTGTGGGCATGGGTGAAGGCGTGCCGGATCGGCTGATGCCGGACGTGGTGGACCGCACCGACCACCAGGGCCGGCAGCGGGGGCAGGTGGACGCGCTGCCGATCGGCGCGCTCCGGGCTCGTGGATGCCGTGGTCACCATCGCACCCCGAAGGCTTCCGCTGCCGCCACGCCCGACCGGGCGCCGTCCTCGTGGAAACCCCAGCCGTGGTAGGCCCCGGCGAAGGCCGTGCGCTCGCTCGCCAGCTCGGGCAGGCGGCGCTGGGCCCGTACAGCCGGGCCGTCGAAGAGCGGGTGGGCGTAGGACATGGTGGCGATCACCGCGCCGGGGTCGATCCGGTCGGTGGCGTTGAGGGTGACGAGGAGCGGATGGCGCTCGGGCAGTCCCTGGAGACGGTTCATCCAGTAGGTCACGATCGGGTGGCCGTCGCGCTGCCCCTGCGGCAGCAGGTAGTTCCAGGAGGCCCGGACGTGCGTGGACGGCGGGAGGAGACTCGAGTCCCGGTGCAGGACGGTCTCGTTGGCGGTGTAGCGAATCGCGCCCAGCAGCTCCTTCTCCAGTGGCGTGGCATCGGCGAGCAGCTGCAGGGCGGTGTCGGAGTGGGTGGCGACGACGACGGCATCGTGGTGGGCGCGGTGGCCACTGGCGTCGATGATGTCCACTCCGGAGTCACTGCGGCTGATCGCAGCGACCGGCGAGGAGGTGTGGATCGCGCTGCCCCGCTGACGGAGTCGCTCGGCCAAGGCCTCGACGTAGGTGCGCGAGCCGCCGACGACGGTGAACCACTGCGGGGAGTCACCGATGGAGAGCATGCCGTGGTTGCGCAGGAAGGCGAACAGGTGGCGCGCGGGGTAGTCCAGGGCCCGGCCGACCTCGGTGGACCACACGCACGCGACGAGCGGCACGGCATACAGGCGGGTGAAGGAGGCCGGGAGCCCGGTGGCGGCGATGAAGTCGCCGTAGGAGGTGAGGTCGTCGGGCGGGGACTCCTCGAGGAAGCGGGTGGCCTCGCGGTGGAAGCGCCGCACGCCGCGCAGCATCGAGAGGTACTCCCGGTCGAGGAGCTGACCGGGTCGGCCGAGGAAGCCGGAGAGCCCGCGGCCTCCGGCATAGGCCAGCCCGCTCGCCTCGTCGTGGATGCTCATCGACATCTCGGTGGGCCGCACGCCGATGTCGAGGTCGGCGAAGAGCCGGCGGAGGACGGGGTAGGTGCGGTCGTTGTGGACGATGAAGCCGGAGTCGACGGCGACCGTGGCGGGCTGGTTGCCCGGCCCACCGACCGGGACGTCGTGGGTGTGGGCGTGCCCGCCGAGCCGGGGGTCGGCTTCGTAGAGGCTCACGTGGTGGTCGCGGGCGAGCAGGTGGGCCGCGGTCAACCCGCTCACCCCGGCTCCGACGACCGCGATCCGGGAACGGGCAGGGAGGGACATGCCCCCATCCTGCCAGTTGTCTAAGGTTTGTACCAGGTTGACCTCGAATGTTGCAGGTTTGTCAAACCTTGGCAGCGCGGCGTTCAGGCCCTAGTGTGGGGTGACCATGTCACCCCAGGCCACCACCATGAGGATCGGCGAGCTCAGTCGGCACGTCGGTGTGAGCACCCATGTCCTGCGCGCGTGGGAGAGCCGGTACGGCCTGCTGCGCCCCATCCGCTCCCCCGGCGGCTACCGGCTCTACGGACCGGGCGACGCCCGACGCGTCCTGGCCGTGCTGGCGCTGCGGGAGGAGGGGGTCTCCGCCGCTGAGGCGTGCCGGACGGTGCTGCGCCAGGAGCGCCGCCCCGCGCCCGACACCCTGTCGATGCGCCTGCCGCGGATCCTGCCGGACGGCACCGTGGCACCGGACGAGGGTGGCAGCCACGTCAATGGCGACGGGCCGAACCGACTCGCCGAGGACCTGGCCGAGGTGATGGACTGCCTGCAGGACTTCGACGAGTCCGGGGCCCAGATGGTCCTCGACCGACTCCTCGACACACTCAGCTTCGAGGAGTTCGTCGCCGACGCCCTCATGCCCACCCTCCAGGACGTCGGGCGCCGCTGGGCCGCCGGTGAGCTGAGCGTGGCCCACGAGCACTTCGCCAGCCAGCTCATCCGCCAGCGCCTGGCGAGCTACTCACTCGCGTGGTCCTCGGGCACCGGCCCGGTCGCCGTCCTGGCCTGCCCGCCCGGTGAGCAGCACGACCTGGCCGCCCACTGCCTGGGCATCCTGCTCGCCCGACGGGGCTGGCGGGTCCGCTTCCTCGGCGCGGACACCCCGATGGACGACCTCCTCTCCGCGTGCCGCACCATCCGCCCCGACCTCGTCATCGTCTCGGCGCTCGCCGAAGCGCCGCTGCGCGCGGTCGCCGGTCCGCTCCGCGCACTGGCCCAGGACTACCCCCTGGCGCTCGGGGGACGCGGTGCCACGACGGCCGTCGTCGAGCTCACCGGCGCGCGGGCCCTACCCGGCGACCTCGTGGCCGCCGCGGACGGCGCCGTGGCGACCGCACGGCATACGGCGAGCGCTGCGACCTCGGCGAGCCCGGCCGGCACCACGAGCCACTCCGAGGGAACGGACCCTCGATGACCTCCTCCGGTGCCACCCTGGCCACCGCCGCCCTGGCCAGCCTGGTCGCCGTCGCGGTGCTCGTCGCCCTCACGGCGTGGTGGTCCCGCCGCGCCGGCCGCGTCAGCGTCGTCGACACCGTGTGGGGCCTGTTCTTCGTCGTCATCGGGTGGAGCGTCGCGGCCGTCGCCGGCTTCAGCGCCCGCTCGCTCCTGCTCGCCGTGCTCGCCACGCTCTGGGGCGTGCGCTTGGCCTGGCACATCCACGTGCGTTCCCGGGGTCACGGCGAGGACTTCCGGTATGCCGCGATGATGCGCGACATCCCCGAGGGCGACCGCTTCGCCTGGGCCCTCAAGCGGGTGTTCATCACGCAGGGCGTCATCGCCTGGTTCATCGGCCTGCCGCTGACCGTGGCCGCCTCGACGGACCGGCCGCTGGGCCTGCTCGCCTGGGTCGGGCTGGCGGGTTGGGCGGTCGGGCTCACCTTCGAGGCCGTGGGTGACGCCCAGCTCCGGGCGTTCAAGGCCGACCCCGCCAACAAGGGCCGGATCATGGACCGCGGGCTGTGGGCGTGGACCCGGCACCCCAACTACTTCGGCGACGCCACCGTGTGGTGGGGGCTCTGGCTCATCTCGGCCGAGGCGTGGCCGGGCGTGCTCACCATCCTCTCGCCGATCGCGATGACCTACTTCCTCGCCTTCCGCACCGGGGCCAAGCTGCTCGAGCGGACCATGGCGCAGCGACCGGGCTACCCCGAGTACATGGAGCGCACGTCGGGCTTCTTCCCGCTGCCTCCCAAGCGCTCTCGCTGATTCGAGGTATTACCGCCGCAGATTCTGCGGCGGTAATACCTCGAATCGGCGGCGGCGGATCAGGCGGTGCCGGATCAGTCGATGGCGGAACGGAACTGGGCGGCATACAGCTGGGCGAAGGCTCCCCCGGCCGCCAGCAGGTCGGCATGTGACCCCTGCTCCACGATCCGCCCGTCCTCCATGACGAGGATGAGGTCGGCGTCGCGGATGGTCGAGAGCCGGTGGGCGATGACGAAGCTCGTCCGGTCGGCCCGCAGCGCCGCCATGGCGTGTTGGACGAGCACCTCGGTGCGGGTGTCGACCGAGCTGGTCGCCTCGTCGAGGATGAGCAGCGCGGGGTCGGAGAGGAAGGCCCGTGCGATGGTCACGAGCTGCTTCTCGCCGGCGCTGATGTTGCCGCCCTCGGAGTCCAGGACGGTGTCGTAGCCGTCCGGCAGCGAGTGGACGAAGCGGTCGACATAGGTCGCGCGCGCCGCCTCGAGGATCTCCGCCTCACTCGCCTCGGGGCGGCCGTAGGCGATGTTCTCGCGGATCGTGCCGCCGAAGAGCCACGTGTCTTGGAGGACCATGCCGATCGCCCCGCGCAACTCGTCGCGAGTGAGGCTGGTGATGTCCCGCCCGTCGAGGCTGATCATTCCCGCGTCGACCTCGTAGAAGCGCATGATCAGGTTGACCAGGGTCGTCTTGCCGGCCCCGGTCGGACCCACGATGGCGACGGTCTGGCCGGGCTCGACGACGAGGTCGAGGTGCTCGATGAGCGGCTTGTCCGGGGTGTAGGAGAAGCTCACGTCCTCGAAGGCCACCCGGCCGTGCGGCTGCTCCAGCGCCGCGGCTCCGCGCGGGTCCGGGCTCTGCTCCGGCTCGTCGAGCACCTCGAAGACACGCTCGGCCGAGGCCACGCCGCTCTGCATGAGGTTGGCCATCGAGGCCACCTGGGTGAGGGGCTGGGTGAACTGGCGGGAGTACTGGATGAAGGCCTGGACGTCACCGACGCTCATCGAGCCCGAGGCGACCCGGAGGCCACCGACGACGGCGGTGAGGACGTAGTTGAGGTTCCCGACGAACATCATCATCGGCATGATCAGCCCGCTGATGAACTGGGCACCGAAGCTGGCCGAGCGCAGCTTCTCGTTGACCTCGTCGAAGCGGGCACCGACCTCGTCGGCGCGCCCGAAGAGCTTGACCAGCCCGTGACCGGTGAAGGTCTCCTCGACGATCGAGTTCACCTCGCCGGTGGACTTCCACTGCTCGATGAAGTGCACCTGCGAGCGCTTGCCGATCGCGGCGGTGACGCCGATCGAGATCGGGATCGTCACGAGCGCGATGATGGCCAGCACCGGGGAGACCCAGAACATCATCGCGAGCATGGCGATGACCGTCAGGGCCGAGGTGAGCAGCTGCGAGAGGGTCTGCTGCAGGCTCTGGGCGATGTTGTCGATGTCATTGGTGACCCGGCTCAGCAACTCACCCCGAGGCTGGGAATCGAAGTAGGACAACGGAAGTCGCCCCAGCTTGGACTCCACGTCACGCCGCAGCCGATAGACCGCCTCGTTGACGACGCGCACGATGATCCGCGACTGCACCAGCTGCAGCAGGCTCGCCACGGCATACAACCCGAGGGCGAGCAGGAGGACGTCACGGACGGCCGGGAAGTCCACCCCCTGCCCCGGGCGGACGTGCTCCATCGCGGCGAGCATGTCGGCGAGGCGGTCCTCTCCCCGGGCACGCAGGCCGGCCACGGCCTGCTCCTGGGTCAGGCCCTCGGGGATCTGCTTGCTGAACAGGCCGGAGAAGATCAGGTCGGTGGCGCGCCCGAGGATCTTCGGTCCGACGGCACTGAGCGCGACGCTGACGAGCGCGAAGGCCAGCGAGACCCACACGAGGACCTTGTCCGGCGCCATGAGGCCGAGCAGGCGGCGCGCGGACGGGCCGAAGTTGGCCGACTTCTCGGTGGGCTGACCCATGCGCATGTGTGGAGGACCACCACGCTGGGCGCCGCCCGCGGGGCCGCGGCGCTGCGCGGCGGCCTTCTCCTCCTCGGTGAGGATGCGGTCACTCATGCGGCGTCCTCCTGGAGGGCCTGGGACTGGACGATCTCGGCATAGGTCGGGCAGGTGACGAGGAGCTCCTCGTGGCGGCCGGTCCCGACGATGCGGCCGTCCTCGAGGACGACGATCTGGTCGGCCTCCATGATCGAGGTGACCCGCTGGGCCACGACGATGACGACGGACTCGGCGGTCCACGGCCGCAGCGCGCTCCGCAACCGGGCGTCGGTGGCGACGTCGAGGGCGGAGAAGGAGTCGTCGAAGAGGTAGATCCGGGGCCGTCGCACCAGGGCTCGGGCGATGGCCAGGCGCTGGCGTTGCCCGCCGGAGACGTTCGTGCCGCCCTGGCTGATGCTGGCCTCGAGGCCACCGTCCATCGCCTCGACGAAGTCGGCGGCCTGGGCCACGCGCAGGGCCTCCCACAGCTGCTCGTCGGTGGCCCCCGGGTCCCCGTAGCGCAGGTTGCTGGCAACAGTGCCACTGAAGAGGAAGGGCTTCTGGGGCACCAGGCCGATCAGCGACCACAGGTCGCCCAGGGCGAGGTCGCGGATGTCCGTGCCGCCGATGCAAAGGGCCCCGTCGGTCACGTCGTAGAGGCGGGGCACGAGGTCGATGAGGGTGGTCTTGCCCGAACCGGTCGACCCGATGATCGCCGTGACCTCTCCGGGGCGGGCCACGAGGGAGACATCGGAGAGGATCGGCTGCTCGGCCCCGGGGTAGGTGAAGTCGACGGAGCGGAACTCCACCGTGGGCGCGCCGCTGGGCAGGGCGACCGGTTGCGCCGGGCCGTGGACGCTGGACTCGGTCTCGAGGACCTCCCCGATGCGCCCGGCGGACACCGCGGCCCGCGGGATCATCATCGACATCATCACGCCGAACATCACCGACATGAGGATCTGCATCAGGTAGGTCATGAAGGCCGTGAGCGCCCCGACCTGCATCTCACCGGCGTCGACGCGGTGCGCCCCGAACCAGAGGACGGCCACCGAGGCAGCGTTGAAGACGAGCATGACGAGCGGGAAGACCAGGGCGAACAGCCGGCCGACGGCCAGGGCCGTGCCGGTGTAGGTCCGGTTGGCCTCGTCGAACCGGGCCTCCTCGAAGCGCTCGCGGACGAAGGCGCGCACCACCCTGATGCCGGTGATCTGCTCGCGCAGGATCCGGTTGACGGTGTCGACGGACTCCTGCATCCGGCGGAACCACGGGAGCATCCGCCAGACGATCGAGCCCACGATGACCCCGAGCAGCGGGACGGCGACGGCGACCAGCCAGGACAGGCCGACGTCCTCACGCAGGGCCATGATGATGCCGCCGATCATCATCACCGGGATCGAGGACATGAACATCAGGCCCATGTTGAGGACGATCTGCACCTGCTGGACGTCGTTGGTGTTGCGCGAGATCAGCGTCGGGGCGCCGAACCGTGAGACCTCCTGCGCCGAGAAGGTCCCGACCCGTTCGAAGACCTCGCTGCGCAGGTCCCGGGCCACGCTGGCCGAGGTGGCCGCCGCATTCCGGGCGACCCCCACGGTGGCGACGATGTTGACCAGGGAGACCCCGAGCATGATCGCGCCGGCCCGGAGGATGAAGCCGGTGTCCCCCTTGGCCACCCCCTCGTCGATGATCTGCCCGTTGAGGGAGGGCAGGTAGAGGCTGGTGATCGTCGCCACCAGCTGGAGGACGACGACCGCGGTGACGGCCCCGGCATACGGGCCCAGGTGAGAGCGGATGAGCTTCCAGAGCATCAGCGGACCTTTCGGGTGCCGTCGAGGACGAGCGCGGTGATCTCGGCGGCGCTGAGCGGACGGCCGTCGGTGAGGTGCGGATTGGTGCCGGAGAAGGCGAGCAGGCGCACATAGCGCATCACCTCACGCGGCGGGAGGGTCAACTCCTCCGTATGCGGTGCGAGCAGGCGGGCGTGGGCCGCTCCCACCCGGGCGATGACCTCCGGGGTGAGCGGAGCCGGGGGCGGCCCCTTGATCCCGAGGACGGTGAGGACGCCGAAGACGTGCTCGAAGCGGTCGATCATCGCCTGGGCCACGCGGGTGATCAGCTCCTCCACCCCGCCGCTCGCGTCCAAGGTCTCCAGGCTGCGCAGGTAGGGCTCGACGTCGAGCGCCTGCGCGACGACGGCGTCGAGGAGCGCGTCCTTGGAGTCGAAGACCCGGAAGATGGTGCCCTCGGCGATGCCGGCTGCTCGCGCGATCTGTTGCGTCGTCACCTGACGGCCCTGGGCGAGCACGAGCGGCAGCGTCGCGTCGATGATCGCCTGACGCCGCTGCTCGGGGCTGAGCCGTCGGGGTCGCGTGGTCACGACAGAGGATCGTAGATGAGTGAGTGCTCACTCACAAGGCGGCCTCGTCAGGCGTCGCGCCCCCTCGCGCCGCCTCGCGCCGCCTCGCGCCGCCACGCTCGGCACCTCTCACGCCCGGGCGAGCATCGCCTCGATCCCGTCGAGCACCAGGGTCAAGCCCGGCTCGAACTCACGGTCGAAGGAGTACTCCGGCTCGAGCACGACGTTCTCGACGAACCAGGCCATGTTCGACCACTCCCCCACCCCGGCCCAGCCCGGCTCCTCACCGATCATGGCTGCGGCCTCGGAGCCACTGTCGAAGGGCAAGGTGAGCTCCTGGAGGACGAAGCCGTACACGAAGGCATCGACCACGGCATACGCGTGCGCCACCTGCCGCGGCGCGAAGCCCGCCGCCCGGAGGCAGGCGATGTTCGCTTCGTGGTAGGCCAGATTGGCCGGACCGGGCGTGCGCCGGGACTCCATCAGGGGCAGCGCCCAAGGGTGCTGGCGGAGCACGGATCGCACCGAGACCGAGCGGCGCCGGATCTCCTCGCGCCAGTCCCCGCCCTCGGCCGGCAGCACGATCTCGCCGTAGACGCGATCGACCGTGGCATCGAGGAGCGCGTCCTTGTTCGCGAAGTGGTGGTAGAGGGACATGGCCTCGACCCCGAGCTCCCGGGCGATCGCCCGCATCGTCAAGGCGTCGAGGCCGCGCGCATCCGCGAGGGCGAGGGCCGCCGACACCACGACCTCCGGTGTGAGCTTGCGAGGCGGCATGCGGCTCCTCTGGCAGGGACTTGTTCACCTTACGTTGTAATGCTACGTTACGGCGCAGCCTTACATCGTATGGAAAGAGGACGTCATGGCACTCACCCCGTCACCCGCCCCTTCGCTCGAGCCCGGACGCTCACTGCCCGAGACCATGCGTGCCGCATCGCGACGCGTCTACGGATCGGCCGACGAGATCGAGATCAGCGTCATCGCTCGCCCCGAACCCGGCCCCGGCGAGGTGCTGGTCAGGGTCGCTGCCGCGGCGCTGGACCGGGCCACCCTCCACCTGCTCGAGGGCAAGCCCTACCTGGCCCGCCTGGCCCTCGGCCTGCGCCGGCCCCGTCGGACCACCCTGGGCCAGCAGGTGGCCGGCGAGGTCGTCGCCCTCGGCTCGGGCGTCACCGGCTTCGCCCCGGGCGATGCCGTGTTCGGGACGGCCGCCGGGTCGTTCGCGGAGTTCGCGCTGGCCAGGGCGACAACGCTGGCGCCCCGACCGGCGGGGATCAGCGAGAGCACCGCGGCCAGCCTCGGGGTCTCCGGACTGACGGCCCACCAGGCCCTCGTGGAGAGCGGTCGGGTACGACCAGGGCAGAGCGTGCTCGTGCTCGGGGCGTCGGGAGCGGTCGGGACGTATGCAGTGCAGCTCGCCACCCAGCTCGGCGCCCACGTCACCGGCGTGTGCAGCGCTGCCAAGACCGACCTCGTCCAGGCCCTGGGGGCGAGACGGACCTTCGACTACCGCGGCACCCCCCTGGCCCAGATGGGCCCGGGCTTCGACCTCATCATCGACACCGCCGGCAACCGTCCGGTCCGCGAGCTTCGGTCAGCCCTGACACCGAACGGCACGCTCGTGATCGTCGGCGGCGAGGGCGGCGGTCCACTCCTCGGCGGGATCGAGCGCAACCTCGTCGCGGCGATCGCCGGTCGATTCACGTCCCAGCGACTGGGTTTCCTCTTCTCGACGCCGACGACCCAGCGGTGCACCGACCTCGCCCAACTCATCGAGGCGGGCACCATCGAGGCTCCGGTCGACCGCGTCGTGGGCCTCTCCGGCCTCAGGGCGGGCATCGAGGCGATGCAACGCGGAGAGCTCCGCGGGCACGTCATCATCCGACCCACGGCGGACTAGGCCCGTCAGGCAGGCCTGCCCTCATCGGCCGGGAGCGGGCGCGTCCGGAGCGACCTCGCGCGGTCCAGGTCAGGTCGCGGGGAGCAGGAGGAGTCCGTCGCGGGCGACATCGCGGATGAAGGCCACGACCTCCGCACGGACCGCCGCGTCGTCGGCGCCCAGCAGACCGGCGATCGCGCTCGCGGCCACCCCGGCGGTCAGCTCACCGTCACAGACCGAGGCGTATGCCGCGGTGACCGTCGTGAGCTCGACCTGCCGTCGCAGTCCGCTCCCCTGGTGCCACAGGATGCGGCTCGGGTCGTCGGCACCGGGCCGCCGGTGGCGGGACTCGTGGACGTCGTCGGCGGCCCGCCACGCGAGGTCCAGGACCTCCTCGTCGGTGTGCTCGGCGAGCCACACGCGCGCCGCGATTCCCGCCCGGATGCTCTCCCCGAGGCCGCCGGCCACCGGCTGCCGCAGGTCCACGAGGTCGACGAAGGGGGCGCGCTCGTGCATCGGGCGGTGCAGGGTGATCACGCCGAACCCGATGGCCGCCACCTCGCGCGAGGCGAAGTCGTCCAGCCACGCGGCATACATCCGGTCGAAGTCGGCCGTCCCCGGGTGGTGACCACCGTCGCGGGCCCAGGTCTCGGCATACTCCGCCGGGTCCTGCATCTCGCGCTGCACGATCCAGGCGTCCAGGCCGGTGCCCTCGAGCCACTCGCGGAGGCGGTCCTGCCAGTCCTGGCCGACGCGCACCTCCCAGTTGCCGAGGAACTGCGCGATCCCGCCTGGCACGAGGTGCGCCCCGATGGTGCGGACCAGGCCGGCGACGATCGCGTCGCCGCTGGCGCCGCCGTCGCGGTACTCGAACAGCGGCACCTCGCCCCCGCGGGGGGTGATCACGAACGGCGGGTTGCTCACAATGAGGTCGAAGAGCTCACCGGCGACCGGAGCGAGCAGAGAGCCGGCACGGACGTCCCAGTCGGCGTCATTGAGCAGCGCGTTGAAGCGGGCGAAGCCCAGCGCACGCTCGGACAGGTCGGTGACGACGACCTCCTCGGCGTGCGGCATGAGGTGCAGGGCCTGGACGCCGCACCCGGTGCCGAGGTCGAGGGCGCGACGCACCTGGGGCCTGGGGGTCCACGACGCGAGGGTGGCCGAGGCGCCGCCGAAGCCGAGCACGTGGTCGGGCAGGAGCGGTCGGCCGGTGGCCAGCTCCCCCAGGTCGGAGGCGATCCAGTGGTCGATGCCGTCGGCGGCGTAGGGACGCACGTCGACGAGCGCGACGACGGCATCACCCTCGAAGGCGACCAGGCCCAGGTGCGCGGCACCGTCGACGCCGAGGGTCGGGAGCGCTCGCTCCGCCTCGGCGAGGTCGACCGGGTCGCCGAGGCTGAACAGGCGCACCAGGCTGGACCGCGGCGAGTCATCGGCGGCGGTGACCCGCTGGGCGGGCAGGAGGTGGTCCCGGAGCAGGGCCGCACCGGCCATCGGACCGAGCAGTTCACCAACCCCGGAGACGGTGAAGTCGGCGGCGACGAGGTCAGCACGCAGGGCGGCGACGAGGGCGCGATCGGCGCGGGGCGGGGTGGTCGACATCGTCGCCGAGCCTAGCGTCCGGGCGTGGCCACCCTCCCTTCCGATTCGAGGTAATAACGCCCCGGATCAGGGGGCGCTATTACCTCGAATCCCCGGGGGGGAGGGGGAGGCGGGGCGCCAATGCGTGTGGCCCGGTCCCTCACGGGACCGGGCCACACGGCATACCGACTCCTCGTCGGGCAAGGATCAGCCCTGCTGGGCGTCCTTCTCGAGCGAGATCGTCGCCGACTCGTCACTCGTGGCCGCAGCACTCACCTGAGCCGGGTGGTGGTGGTGCTGCGGGTGCTGTTCCTCGGCGATCGCCGCATCCGGGTCGCCGTCGTGGCCGATGGCCAGGTCACGCCGCTTGGAGACCGCCACCGCCGCCAGGATGACGACGAAGGCGATCGCGGCGATGCCGTAGCGGATCGGGGCGCTCGCGCTCGGGCCGATCGACATGGTGACGATCGCCGGGGCGATGAGGACCGAGACGAGGTTCATCACCTTGATGAGCGGGTTGATGGCCGGGCCGGCGGTGTCCTTGAAAGGGTCACCGACGGTGTCACCGATGACGGTGGCCGCGTGGGCCTCGGAGCCCTTGCCGCCGTGCTGACCGTCCTCGACGAGCTTCTTGGCGTTGTCCCACGACCCACCGGAGTTGGCGAGGAAGACCGCCATGAGCGCACCGGCGCCGATGGCCCCGGCGAGGAAGCCGGCGAGCGCGCCGATGCCCAGGCCGAACCCGACCGCGATCGGGGTGAGCGCGGCGAGCAGACCGGGGGTGGCGAGCTCGCGGAGGGAGTCACGGGTGCAGATGTCGACGACGCGGCCGTACTCAGGCTTGGTCGTGCCCTCCATGATCCCGGGGATCTCGCGGAACTGACGGCGCACCTCGAAGACGATGGCGCCGGCGGCCCGGGTGACGGCGTTGATCGCCAGGCCGGAGAACATGAAGACGACGGCTGCACCGAGGATCAGTCCGACGAGGGTGTGCGGGCTGGTGATGAGGCCCTGCGCATCGGCGACGACCTGCTGGGCCTTGACCAGCTCGGTGTTGCTCAGGCTCGCCGGGTCGATCTTGTTGAGCGCGGACTGCCAAGCGTCGGTGTAGGAGCCGAAGAGCGCGGTCGCCGCGAGGACGGCGGTCGCGATGGCGATGCCCTTGGTGATGGCCTTCGTCGTGTTGCCGACCGCGTCGAGCTCGGTGAGGATCTGGGCGCCCTCGCCGTCGACGTCGCCGGACATCTCGGCGATGCCCTGGGCGTTGTCCGAGACCGGGCCGAAGGTGTCCATGGCGACGATGACGCCGACCGTCGTGAGCAAGCCACAGCCGGCGAGCGCGACGAGGAAGAGCGAGAGGGCCACCGAGCCGCCACCGAAGAGGAAGGCGGCATAGACCGCGGCACCGATGATGGCCGCGGTGTAGACCGCCGACTCCAGGCCGACGCCGATGCCCGAGAGGACGACGGTGGCCGGACCGGTGAGGGAGGTCCGCGCGACGTCCATCGTGGGGCGCTTGTCGGTGCCGGTGAAGTAGCCGGTGAGCCACAGGATGATCGCGGCGAGGATGATGCCAATGAGCACGGCCGCGATGGCGACCAGGCGCGGGTTGCCGTCGAGCGCGGCGACCTGCTCGTTCTTGGTGCCGAGGTCGGCGAAGGTGCTCGGGAGGTAGACCCAGGCAGCGACCGCCGAGAGGACGGCCGAGATCCCGGCCGCGATGTAGAAGCCGCGGTTGATCGCGTCGAGCGCGTTCTCGCCCTCGCGCGCCTTGGTGATGAAGACACCGAGGAGGGCCGTGATCGCGCCGATGGCCGGCACGATGAGCGGGAAGACGAGGCCATAGGTGCCGAAGGCCGCGGAGCCGAGGATCAGGGCGGCGACGAGGGTCACGGCATACGACTCGAAGAGGTCGGCCGCCATGCCCGCGCAGTCACCGACGTTGTCACCGACGTTGTCCGCGATGGTGGCGGCGTTCCGGGGGTCGTCCTCGGGGATACCGGCCTCGACCTTGCCGACCAGGTCGGCGCCGACGTCGGCGGCCTTGGTGAAGATGCCACCGCCGACCCGCATGAACATCGCGAGCAGCGCCGCACCGAAACCGAAGCCCTCGAGGACCTTGGGCGCGTCACCCTGGTAGAGGAGGACGACGATCGAGGCGCCGAGCAGGCCCAGGCCCACCGTGGCCATGCCGACCACGCCACCGGTCCGGAAGGCGATCCGCATGCCCTCGGAGCGACCGTTCTCGGTGCGCGCCGCGGCGGCGACACGGACGTTCGCCTTGACCGCCAGGCTCATGCCCAGGTAGCCGATGGCGGCCGAGAAGAGGGCGCCGAGCACGAAGAAGCCCGACCGTCCCCAGCGCACGCCGGCGGTGTCGGCCGGGAGAAGCAGGAGCAGCGCGAAGACGAGCACGACGAAGATGCCGAGCGTCTTGAACTGGCGCGCGAGGTAGGCCTGCGCGCCCTCCTCGACGGCGGAGCCGATCGTGCGCATGTTGTCGGTGCCGGTGTCCGCCGCGAGCACCTGCTGTCGGAAGACGAACCCCATGACGAGCGCGATCACCGCGATGACGGCGACCGCGACGACGAGGGTGAGGTTCGTTCCTGCAAGCTCAAGGGCGGAGCCCGCCGCCGGCAGGGCGAGCTCGAGTGATGCCATTCCAGTCCTCCTTGACAGGGTTGTGCGGCGCAACCCCTGGTCCGAGCGGGGGCCGGCGACGGGGGAACCATACCCCGTGACTCAATTCACAGGGCAGGGCGCGGGCGCGCTGTGACGACATTCACGCGCCATCGCCGGCGCGTGCTGGGAGATCGGCGGCGAGGTCCAGTCCCGCTCCCGGTGGTTCGGGTCAGGCGTCGGCGCCCAGGGCGTCCGGCACGGACGGGTGGATGTGGAAGACCTTGTCCAGTCCGGTGATCCGGAAGACCCGCAGGATCTTCTCGTCGGTGCACACCAGGCGCAGCCAGCCACCGGTGGAGCGCACCGCCTTGAGCCGGGCGACGAGGACCCCCAGCCCGGTGGAGTCGAGGAAGTCGACGTCGAGCAGGTCGACGACGAGCCGGTTGCGTCCCAGGTTGATCTGCCCGTCGAGGCCGCTGCGAAGGTCGGCCACGGTGTAGACGTCGACCGAGCCTCCGACGTCGACGATCACGACGCCCTCGGCTGCTTCTGCGACCGTCAGGTCCACCGTGGTACTCACTTCCCGGCACTGTGAGGTCGGCGCCGCTCCCATGTCACTGTCGCCGATTACCGTAGCGCCCGTGCCGAGCGTTGCCCATTCCTCCACGATCCTGGGGGCGCTGGCACATGCACTCGGAGCGGACCGGATTCGGCACGTCGAGCGGATCCCGGCCCGCGCCCCGGTCTGGGCGCAGTGGCCGGACTGGATCGCCCCTCCGGTGCTCGCCACCCTTCTGGGTGAGGGGATCACCCGGCCCTGGGTCCACCAACGCCGCGCGATGGACCTTGCGCGCGCCGGCACCCACGTCGTCCTCGCCACCGGCACGGCCTCCGGCAAGAGCCTGGGCTACCTCGTGCCGGCGCTGTCCGCCGTGCACGAGGGGCTCGACGCGCCGACCGGACGCGGTGGCACGGTGCTCTACCTCTCCCCCACCAAGGCGCTGGCGGCGGACCAGCGGCACCGGGTCGAGTCGTGGGCCCTCCCGGGTGTGCGCGTCGCGACCTATGACGGGGACACCCCGACCGACGAGCGCCGTTGGATCCGCGACCATGCGCACGTCGTCCTCACCAATCCCGACCTGCTCCACCACTCACTCCTGCCGGGCCACGCCCATTGGCGCTCCTTCCTCCGGGCCCTGCAGTTCGTCGTCGTCGACGAGTGCCACACCTACCGCGGTGTCTTCGGCTCCCACGTCGCCGCGGTCCTGCGCCGGCTCCGGAGAGTGGCCGCCCGCTACGGCGCCACTCCCACCTTCGTCCTGGCGTCGGCGACGGTGAGCGACCCCGCTGACCATGCCGGACGACTGATCGGTATGCCGGTGAGCCCGGTTGTCGAGGACGTCTCGCCTCACGGCGAACTCACCTTCGCGCTCTGGGAGCCGCCGATGCTCGAGGACCGGCGGCGCTCGGCGACGACGGAGGCCGCCGATGTCCTCTCCGTGCTCGTGGCCGGCGGGGTCCAGACAGTGGCCTTCGCCCGGAGCCGGTCCGGCGTGGAGGCCCTCGCGACGCGAGCGCGGCACCAGCTCAGGGCTGCCGATCCTGCACTCGCCGACACGGTGGCGGCCTATCGGGGCGGCTACCTGCCCGAGGAACGACGGGCCCTCGAGGCCGACCTGCGGTCCGGCCGGCTGCGCGGGCTCGCCGCCACGAACGCGCTCGAGCTCGGCATCGACGTGAGCGGACTGGACGCGGTCGTCCTCGCCGGCTGGCCGGGCCGTCGGGCGTCGTGGTGGCAACAGGCCGGCCGCGCCGGTCGCTCGGGGCGGGACGCGCTCGCCGTCTTCGTCGCGGCTGACGACCCCTTGGACACCTTCCTCCTGGGCCACCCCGAGGCGATCTTCGGGGAGCCGGTCGAGGCGAACGTGCTCGACCCCGACAACGTGCATGTCCTGGCACCCCATTTGGCGGCTGCGGCGGCCGAGCTGCCGCTCACCCCGAACGATCTCCCCATGTTCGGCCCCGGCGCTCGCAGCGTGGTCGACGCGCTCGTGGACGCCGACGTGCTCCGGCGCCGACCGACGGGCTGGTTCTGGGCGCGCGAGGATCGACCCGCCGACCACGTCTCCCTCCGCGGGGCAGACCGCACGGTCGCGATCGTCGAGCGCCGCACCGGTCGGGTGGTGGGGACCATCGACGCCGCTGCAGCCCACTCGCAGGTGCACGCCGGGGCGGTGCACGTGCACCAGGGGCGGACGCATGTCGTCACCGAGCTCGACGTCGAGGGTGCGGTGGCCACCGTGGTGCCGGGAGACCCCGGGTGGTCGACGCACGCCCAGTCGGTGAGCACGTTCTCCCTGATGGAGACGCAGTCCCGGGCCGAGCACTCCGGCCTCGTCGTGTCCTTCGGCACGGTGGCGGTGACCACGACCGTCACCGGCTTCCTGCGCCGCCTGCCCGGGGGCGAGGTCATCGGTCAGCACCCACTTGAGCTGCCGCCGCGGCGCCTCACGACGAAGGGGGTGTGGTGGACGATGACGCCGGAGATGCTGGCCGTCGCGGGCGTCGCCGAGCAGGACGTGCCCGGCGCCCTGCATGCGGCCGAGCACGCGGCGATCGGGCTCATGCCCCTGGTCGCCACCTCGGACCGATGGGACGTCGGAGGGGTGTCGACCGCCCTCCACCCCGACACGGGTGAGCCGACGATCCTTGTCTACGACGGCTATCCGGGGGGCGCGGGCTTCGCCGAGCGAGCTCATGACGCCGTCGCTGCCTGGTGGCGATCCACCCTCGAGGCGATCTCCTCGTGCCGGTGCAGTGACGGATGCCCCAGTTGCGTCCAGTCACCGAAGTGCGGCAATGGCAACGAGCCCTTGGACAAGGCCGGCGCGATGGCCGTGCTCGCGACCTGCCTCCGCGTTCTGGGCGGCGCCTCTGGGACACCGGCGCCAAGTCCCTCGTCGGCCGGTTCGGGCGGTTAGCCTGAGCGGTGGGCCTGCCGGCCTCGCCGACAGCCCTGCTCCTGCCCCGTCCCGAAAGGACCTGCCGTGATCCTCGTCGGCCTTCTCCTCATCCTGCTCGCCGCGGCCGTGGGCACCTTGCTCTTCCTGGGCACCCAGCAGATCACGGACACGACGGACATCAACGTCCTCGGCGGCACGATCGGGCTGCCCCCGCTGGCCTTGCTCATCGCCGGCGCCGTCACGATCTCGATCTTCTGGCTCGGGTGGGCGATGCTGCGCGGAGGCATCCGGCGCGGGTCACGTCGCCGCCAGCAGGCCAAGGAGGCCGCGCGCACGGCCGAAGCGGAGCGCGTGGCGCGCGAGCGCCAGCTCCAGGAGGACTTCGCCCGCCAGGAGCGCGAGCTCGCCGAGGAGCGCCGGCGTCACGAGTCCGAGACCACGCGGCTGCGCCAGCAGGCGGACGAGCGCGTGGCCGAGCAGCACCTGGCCACCGAGACGGCACGTCAGCGCGCCGAGGTGGCCGAGCGCAAGCTCGGCGACCGGTAGATCCTTCGCCCCACGCTGAGCGGCGGCTCCGGACCTTTCTCGATGGTGCGGGGTCAACCACCTACTTCGACGACCGGACCCGCCCGCGCGACCGCCCGGGCCGCCCCGCCGCCAAGCCATCTCGTGAGGCGTCCGTCAGTGCCGGACATGGCGCTCTCGACGGTGACCTGGACCGAGTCATCGGCGAGAAGCGTGCAGCGCGTGAGGGTGCTTGCGTTGGCTGCCGCGACGGCGACGCCGCTCGCGCAGGCATCCGGAGCGCCCTGGACGCGGGCCGTGGCCGCCGCGATCGCGGCGAGGTCGGCAGCGGTGGCCGCCACGTGAGCGCTCACGGCCGCACCCGCCACGGCCAACCCGGCGACGGCCAGGATCATGACCACGGCACAGACGCCGACGACCAGGACGGTGCCGGACCCGCGTTGACGCCCACGCGATGAGGCAGTGGCCCTGTCCGGCGCGGTCACGGAGCCTGTGGCCGGCGCTGTCACGAGCCACCCTCGCGAGCTGCCGTCGCGCTCACCCGGCACCCGGGCAGGACCCCGAGCCCGATCACCGGTGCTGGGCCATCGGCGGTGACGGTCGCGGAGTCGACGCCGTGGGAGACGCTGATGACAGTGCCGCTCGGGGCACGTGCCCGCGCCGTTGCGACCACCTGTCCGTCGCCGTCGCCCCGGGCTGCGGCCCGCGCCGCGACACCCACGGCGTCGGTGCACCGGATCTGGTCCAGACCCAGCCCCAGCCCTGACAGGGCCAGGGCGAGGACGACCACGACGGCTGGCATGGCCACGGCGAGCTCCGCCGCGACCATGCCCGCCTCCCGCGACCTGGCGCTCACGTGGTCACGTTCAACGCCGACGTGATGATCCCGGTCAGGGCCGCCCGCACCGCATCGGATCGCACGATGGCGAGCAGCAGGCCGGCGAAGGCCACAGCGGCCACTGTGCCCACGGCATACTCCGCGGTCGTCATGCCCGCCTCTCCGTGAGCCTTGAGGAACGTCCGGATACGTTGTGTCACAGCGATTCTCCTTTGTAGAGGTGGTAGCTGAATTCCAGTCGCAGGGGACCGGCCGGGCCACTGCGTGCCCTGTGGTTGTGGATGACACACCCGGCCGAGGAGCCGGTGTGGACAAGGTGCGGGCGGGGAGGCTGCACATGCCCGGGGTTCAGGCCAGCAGGGCGAGCAGGTGCAGCACGACCGGGACGACCGTGGTCGCGATGAAGCCGGGGAGGAAGAGACCTCCCAGCGGGATGACGAGAAGGACACCAGCACGCTGCAGCGCCGCCTCCCGCGCTGCGTCCTCGCGCTCGCGCACCCGGCGAGACGCGGACAGCAGGAGGGCCGACGGGGGCACCCCAGCTTGCTGGGCCGCCGACCAGGCCAGCGCCACCGGACGCCAGACGGGCGACAGGGTGGACCAGACGTCGTCGGGTTCCAGTCCCCACCGATGCGCTGCAAGAACGGACGCCAGATCGGCGCGGACCTGGCCGTCGACCACCTGGATGACCCGAGCGAGCGCCTCGGTGATCGAGGCACCACCCCTGAGCGCGAGGGCGAGGAGGACGACGGCGTCGGCGACGTCGCGGACGGTGGAGTCCTGCTCGGGCTCGTGCCTGCTCGCGTCACGCCGGGCAGCCCACCGGCCGAGGCCTGCCTCGGGCCACAGGGCGCAGGCCAAGCCGATGAGGGCCAGTTGAGTGAGCATGACCGGCGACGGATCAGGCTCGGCTCGCCGGGCGGCGCAGTGGGGTCGCTGTCGCGGCGCGTCGGAGGATCCGGCGCGAGGACCACCAGCCCGCTGCGGTGAGGAGCAGCCCGACGACCACTGCGGTCGACGCCGGGGCATTGCCGTAGACCGCAAGTGGCGAGAGCCCGAGGAGGAACACGACACCGGGACCGACGATCGGCAGGATCGTGAGGAGGTGCATCGAGGCTCGAGGCCCGGCGGCGAGAGTTCGCGCGCGGTCCAGTGAGCGCTCCTGCTCGCGCAGCGCGTCCGCCGCGGCGCGTGCGGCAGCCGCGACCGGAGCCCCGAGGTCGTCGCTGATGGACAGGGTCGTGGTGAGCAGGTGCGGCAGGGCAGGTTCGGAGTGGCCCGTGGGCGGCGTTGAACGGCCACGAGGCTGGGCACGGTCGTGCGACGCTGCGTCGCCGATGGCAAGGGCCACGGCACCCGCCACGGGCAGGCCGGCTTCCAGCCCGAGCGCGACAAGTTCTGCCAGGTCCGCATCGCCGGGCGTGGCCTGTGGTCGTCGGCGTCGAAGGAGCTGGAGCCGGCCTGACCCCCGCGGGGGCTCGGCAGTCGCACCGGCCGATGGCGATGGCGATGGCGATGGCCAGCTGAGCACGGCCAGCGCGACCAGGACCAACGCGGCCACGGTCGTGCCAGTCATGACCCGCCCCGTCCCTGCCGGTCGAGCCGTGCCTCAAGCACTGCCCATGCCGGGCCGCGGATGAGGACCCCGGGCCGTGGGGAGGCGAGTGCCGGCACGCAGTGGACCCCGTCGGGGCCGTCCGGCCGGAGCACTGACACCTCGACGACTCGTCGGACCGCCCCCTCCCTGGCCATGGCGATGACGACATCGACCGCGCTGCGCAGGTGTGCCTCGACGGCTGCGGGCTGCAGTCCGGCCAGTGCGCCCAGCGCATGCAGTCGGGACGGGAGGTCGCGGGCGGAGTTCGCGTGGACCGTCCCGGCGCCGGCGTGACCTGTGTTGAGGGCCGTGAGGAGCTCACGGACCTCGCCGCCACGGACCTCCCCGACGACGAGGCGGTCCGGCCGCATGCGAAGGGCCTGGCGCACCAGGTCGACCATCGTGACCTGCCCCTGTCCTTCGACGTTCATGCTCCGGCCCTGCAGCCTGACGACATGTGGGTGCATCGGCGCCAGCTCGGTCACGTCCTCGACGATGACGACCCGCTCCTGCGCCGGCACCTCCGAGACCAATCCGGCGAGAACCGTCGTCTTGCCCGTCCCGGTCCCGCCACAGACGAGGAAGTTGAGCCCTCCGTGGACGATGCGGGTCAGCACCGCTCCGACCTCTGCGCAGCAGGACCCCAAGGAGACGAGTTCGGCGACCGAACCTGGACTGGCCCTGGGGATCCGAAGGCTGACGTGTGCCCCCACCTCGACGAGGGGAGGGATGATCGCGTGCAGCCGCGCCCCACCCGGAAGGCGTCCATCGACCCACGGCTGCGCGTCGTCGAGGCGCCGACCCGCTTGGGCGGCGAGCCTGACAGCCAGCGCACGCAGCGAGTCCGTCGGCACTGACACCCTGGACCTCTCCACGCCGTGTCCCCGGTCGACCCAGACACTGCCGTCGCCGTTGACCAGCACGTCGGTCACGCACGGGTCTGCCACGACCTCCTCCAGTGGCCCCAGCCCGAGCAACGAACGCTCGACCATGGCCGTCTCGTCGTCGACACCCCTGGCCCCCAGCCGCGACGCCTGCGTGTTCACCATCTCCACGATGCGCTCGCGGGACGGATCCCGACCCGCAGCGACGAGTGCACGCACCCGACCGTCCCACCGGGCGACTGACTCACTCACGCGACCACCCGACGCCAGGTCCAGTCGAGCACCGCTGAGATCGCGTCCGCGAACGCCCGCGAGCTCGGCCAGTGGCCGCGTTCGATCGCCGGCGACAGGGACGAGTCGCGCGCGATGTGGGCCAGGTGCGTGAGACCGAGATGTGCTTCGACGGCGGCGACGAGGGCGGCAGGCGGCTGCCGGCCGGTGGTCACGACCACAGTGGCACCAAGGTGTGACTCCGGCAGGACCGCGGACATCCGGGTCACGAGGACGTCAAGGTCGGCCAGCTCGCGCGTCCGCGTCCCGGTGAGGAGGAGCCACGGCGAGGCAGGCGTGCGGAGCGCACCCAGGCGCGCTCGCGGGAGGTCGAGCACCAGCGGATCTCCCGACGACGCGAGTGAATCGAGCACGTCCTCGACAGCGGCGCTGCCGGGCCCGGGCTCGGCCGGGCGCACCCGGGAGGCTCCCGCCGCCAACACGCTGCAGCCGCGCCGCTCGGGCAACGCGGCAACGAGCCCTCCGACGGGCACCGGTCCGCGGACCTGGGCCAGGTCGGGCCAGCGGAGCCCGTCGAGGTGATCGACCCCGCAGGTGACGTCGAGGCCTCCGCCGTCGAGGTCAAGGTCGACCAGGATCGAGCGGCCGTGCCGCTTGGCGAGGGCCGCCCCCAGCGCCGCCGCGAGGGTCGATGCGCCGAGCCCTCCGGAGGCGGCAGTGACACTGATGACGGGACTGGTCATGGTCGCCACGGTCGTGGCTCCGCTCACCCTCACGCTCGCTCGCGATGCCCCCTGTGGAGGACACACCCTGTCGGCGAGGACGTGTGGAAAAGGTGGTCGACGGATCAAGAAATGGGACGGCCCCAGTCGGGGGTGGGCCCACCCGACGAGGCATACAGGCCAAGAAATGGGACGGCCCCAGTCGGGGGTGGGCCCACCCGACTGCGGCGAACTCACGGGGAAATGGGACGGCCCCAGTCGGGGGTGGGCCCACCCGACTGCGGCGAACTCACGGGAAATGGGACGGCCCCAGTCGGGGGTGGGCCCACCCGACTGCGGCGAACTCACGGGGAAATGGGACGGCCCCAGTCGGGGGGACAACTGGGGCCGTCGAGCGAGCCGAGCTCCGGGGGGGAGAAGCCGGTCCGCCCTTCGCTGCAACCCCTGAGGGGAGCGATGGGGATAGTGAATCCCATTCACGGACCAGAATCAACCGAATCGAAGAACCAACGGATTCCGTTCCTCAGCCGTGCCTCATCGATGATTTCCGCATAGCGGTCGGGCCGGAGACCTCCAGTCAGCCGCCCCCGAGCCGCCCCGCCAGAACGGCGTCGGCGATCCGCTCCCCTTCCTGGGCGCCGCGGACCAGGGCCCCGATGGCGTGCGTCAGCCACAGCGTGACCCCCGCGCGGTCGCCACGTGCGTATGCCGTGAGCGCACCGAAGTACGCGGGCCCCCCTCCGACGGCGTGCCCGAACTCGGGGACGGCGACACCCGTGGGGTCCAGGCCCCCGGCGACGACGAGGACCCGCTCCAGGGCGCGGGCCACGACCCCGTTGGCGCGCGTGAACGGCCGCGCCGTGATGACCTCGGCATGGACGAGCGCGGTGACGACGGGGACGGGCAGTGCGTCGAGGGCGTCCACCAGTGCGACGACCCCGGCGAGGCGGTCCCGGGCCTGGGCCGCCTCGGGGGCGGGCGAGACGAGCACGAGTTCCTCCGAGCCCTCCCCCGCCAGACGGGGGCGGCCCAGCTCGTCGGCGGGCACGAGTTCGGCGGCAGCGACGGTGTGCAGTCGCGCCAACACCTGCAGGGGGGACTGTCGGACCAGGGTCGCGGCGCGTTCGGTCTCCGCAGTGGCGGCGACCACGCCCTTCATGACCTCCTCGACGGGGTCGAGCGGGTCGTGCCACGTGGCGGCTCCCCGCATGAGGTCGCGCACGATGTCGGCCGACAACGGGGCACCCTCGAGGTCACCCGACGCCGAGGCACCCCGGACCCGGCTCTCGGCGGCTGCCTCGGGGATGCGACGCCGGAGCGCCTGGTGCCAGCGCAGTCGGGTGCACGCCTCGCGCGCCTCCTCCACCGCCTCGGCGACCTCCGGCCACGCGGCGATGGCCGCGGCCGCCTCGACCGCGGCTGGCCCCACGTGCGGGCCCCCGGTGCCTACGCGTGCGGTCACGCGACGGGACCGGACGGCATACGGATCCCGGCGAGCTGCCGCGACTGGGCGACCACGCGGTCCGTGGAGTCCCAGATGACGCAGTCCTCCTCGAGGAGGCCACCACTGACGTTGGTCGTGGTGAGCCGGATCCGCAACCACCCGGGCGCGGGGCGGGCCCGGAGGTGGCCGGAGAACTCGATCGTCGGCGCCCAGCCGAGGACCCCGAGGTCGAAGGCGACCGGCGGGAAGGCATCGAGCAGGCAGGGCAGCGCCAGCGCGTCCGGTTCGCGCCCGTCGGCGAAGCGGATCCACCCACGCAGCTCGCCCTCACCGCTCGGCTGGCCCATGCCGAAGCCGGCGGTGGCCGGGTCGAGTCGGGCATCGAGGCGGTCGATGATCTTGATCGTCGACACGATCTCGGGCGGACCCATCGACAAGGGAATGCACTGGTCGGGATCGGGCAGGGCCGGCGCAGGCTGCTGCCGGTTGACCGGCTCGGACATGGCACCGAGGTCCCCGACGGTGCCCAGCATCCGGACGCGCTCGTGGCCGTCCTGGGACAGGGAGACCCCGGCGGTCGACAGGGCGCGTCCCACCCGCAGCACCTCAGGAGTGAGCTGGACCGGACCGGGCTGACTGGCCGAGAGGAAGTAGGCGCTGAAGGCGAGCGCGTCGGCGCCACCCCCGGCGGCCGTGACGGCCTCGGTCATCGCGCGGGCGCCGAGGGCCATGAGGAGTCCACCGTTGATGGCTCCCCCGATCAGCCATCCCTCGCCCAGCACGGCCGTGCGCAGGTCCGCATCACCACCGAGGGCCACCGCTTGATCGAACTCACTCACCCCACAGACTCTAGGCTGCCGGGCATGCGCAGCTTCGACGTCCCCACGGCGATCGTCGTCGCCGGCGCGATGCTCCTGCTGTGGCTCATGCTCTGGCTCGCCCGCCGCCAGCGCCGCCGCGGATTCATCTCCGCCGTCGACCAGGCGACCTACTCCACCCTCCACCAGGCCTCCCTCGCCGCCCGCCACCTCTCCGAGGGGCTCACCCCAGAGGCGGCGGACCGGGCGGGGCGCCACCTGCTCGCGCTGCTCGGGGCGGCGTCGCTGGCGATCTCCGACCACGCCGGACTGCTGTCATGGACGGGTCCGGGCGACCACCACCGGGACGGCACCGACGCGATCATCGCCGCCACCCTCGCCAGCGGGCGCACGACGGTCGCGGACCACGACGAGGTCGCGTGCAGCGACCCGAACTGCCCCTTGGCCGCGGCGGTCAGTGCCCCGATCGTCTCCGACGACCGCGTCCTCGGCGTGATCACGGCCTACACCGATCGCGCCTCGGCCGGCCTGACCCGCGCGACCGAGGAGGTCGCGGTCTGGTTCTCGGCACAGCTCGAGCTGGCCGAGCTCGGCAAGGACCGCACGCGTGTCATGGAGGCCGAGCTGCGGGCCCTGCGCGCCCAGATCAGCCCCCACTTCATCTACAACAGCCTCGCGGCGATCGCCTCGTTCGTCCGCACCGATCCGGCCCGGGCCCGCGAGCTCCTCCTCGAGTTCGCCGACTTCACCCGCTACGCGCTGCGGCGCGGAGGTGCCTTCACCACCCTCCAGGAGGAGCTGCGCAACGTCGAGCGCTACCTCGTCCTCGAGCAGGCCCGGTTCGGGGAGCGCCTTCGGGTGAGCCTGCTCATCGCCCCGGAGGTCCTCCCGGTCAAGGTCCCCTACCTCGCGATCCAGCCCCTGGTGGAGAACGCCGTCCGTCACGGCCTCGCCGGCAAGGAGGGCATCGGGCACGTGACGATCACGGCCAGCGACCGTGGGCACCTCGCGGAGATCAGCATCGAGGACGACGGCGTCGGCTCCGATCCCCACACCATCCAGCGGGTCCTCGACGACACCCACGAGACCGGATCGATCGGACTGGGCAATGTCGACGCCCGCCTGCGCCAGGTCTACGGCGACTCCTACGGCCTCGTCGTCGAGACCGCCGAAGGAGCGGGCACGAAGGTGAGCTTCCTCGTGCCCAAGTTCGCCCCGGACGTCGCCGCCGCCGACTGACTCCCGACTGACTCCACTCCGTATGCCGTCCGCACCCGCCATGCGCGCCCCTCGCGGACTATTTTGGTCACCGTGACATCGCCCGGGCTGACCGCACTCGTCGTCGACGACGAGCTGCCTGCGCTGTCCGAGCTCACCTGGCTGCTCGGCCAGGACGAGCGGATCGGTGAGGTCATCGCCTCCTCGAGCGGCACCGAGGCCCTGGGCGTGCTCGATTCGCGCGACGTCGACGTGGTCTTCAGCGACATCTCGATGCCGGGCCTGGACGGGATGGCGCTGGCCCGCGTGATCGCCCGCTTCTCCACCCAGCCGCAGATCGTCTTCGTCACGGCCCACGAGCAGCACGCCGTCGATGCCTTCACCCTGGGCGCGACCGACTACGTGATGAAGCCGGTCCGCGAAGCGCGCCTGGCGGAGGCGATCCGGCGCGTCGTGGCGCGCGTCGAGGACTCCGACCCCGGGGCGGCGGGCGCCGAGGCAGAGGTCGCCGACGAGACGATCCCGGTCGAGCTCGGCGGCGTGACGCGCTTCATCTCCCGCAGCCAGATCCGCTTCGCCCAGGCGCAGGGTGACTACGCACGGTTGCACACCGACGCGGGCAGCCACCTCGTGCGGATCCCGCTCTCGGTGCTCGAGCAGCAGTGGGCCGAGCACGGATTCGTCCGCATCCACCGGAGCACGCTCGTCGCCCTCCCCCACGTCACCGAGGTCCGGATGGACCACGGCCGGTGCGCCGTCGTGATCGGGAGCACCGTGCTCCAGGTGAGCCGACGGCATACGAAGGAACTGCGCGACCTGCTCCTGCGGCGGCCGCTGCGGCGCCCGTGACGACGACGCCGCCCCGACGGGTCCGCGTGACGAGTGCCCGGCGAGGCCCGACGCGGCCGGCGGCGACCTCCCTGGCGCGCGACCTCGACGAGCAGACCGGCCTCGGCGACGTCTACCTCGAGGGGCTCATGCGGGCGCAGTTCCGGCTCGCGGCGATCGTCCTCGGCCTGGCGGTGGCGAGCATCGGCGGCCTGCCGGTGCTGCTCATCGCGATCCCCTCGGTGCGTCACCTCACCCTCCTCGGCATCCCCTTCCCCTGGCTGGTTCTCGGGGTCCTCGTCTATCCCGTCACGTGGCTGCTCGCCGGCTGGTACACCCGCCAGGCCGAGCGGGTCGAGAGCGACTTCCGCGCGGCGCTGGACCACCGGTGAGCGCGCCCCTGTCGCTGGTCGCCGTCGGGGTGGTCTGCCTCCTCACCCTCATCCTCGGGGGGCTGGGGCTGCGCCTGTCCCGGGCGACGAGCGACTTCTACGTCGCCGGGCGCAGCGTGTCGCCGCGCATGAACGCCAGCGCCATCGGCGGCGAATACCTCTCTGCCGCTTCCTTTCTCGGTGTCGCGGGACTCATCTACGACTTCGGTGTCGACCAGCTCTGGCTGCCCGTCGGCTACACGCTGGGCTACCTCGTGCTCCTCGTCATGGTGGCGGCGCCGATGCGCCGGTCCGGCGCCTTCACCCTGCCGGACTTCGCCGAGGCACGGCTGCAGTCCAGCCGGGTGCGCTGGATCGCGTCGGTGCTCGTGGTGGCGATCGGCTGGCTCTACCTCATCCCCCAGTTCCAGGGTGCCTCGCTCGTGCTCCAGCACGTGGCCGGCGTGCCGGGGTGGGTGGGCGGCACGGTCGTGGCGATCGTCGTCGCCCTCGCCGTCGGGGCCGGTGGGATGCGCTCGATCACGTTCGTGCAGGCGATCCAGTACTGGATCAAGCTCAGCGCGCTCGCCATCCCCGCGTGCATCCTGCTCGCCCTGTGGTGGCGCTCGGGTCACCCGGCACCGGTCAGCCCCGACCCCTCGTGGCACCTGGCGCTCACGCCCCGTGAGCCCGGGGACCACCCCACCTATCGCGTCTACTCGACGATGGTCGCGCTGTGCCTGGGCACCATGGGCCTGCCGCACGTGCTCGTGCGCTACTACACCAACCCTGACGGCGTCGGCGCTCGCCGCACCACGGTCAACGTCCTGGCCCTGCTCGGGCTGTTCTACGTCATCCCCCCGATCTACGGGGTGCTGGGACGGGTCGAGCTGCCGACCCTGCCCGCCGGGTTCCGCACCGACACGATCGTGCTGCGGCTGCCCGGCCTGGTCGTCGGCGGGCTGGGCGGGGACCTGCTCACGGCGATCCTCGCCGGCGGCGCCTTCGCCGCGCTGCTCTCGACGGCCTCGGGCGTGGCCATGTCGGTGACGGGCGTGCTCGACCAGTCCCTCGTGCGCCCCTGGCTCGCCCGCGCCACCGGCGGGGACGCCGGTATGCCGTTCGGCTTCCGCATCGCCGCCGCTGCCGCTGTGGTCGTCCCGTATGCCGTGAGTCGCCTCGCGGACCCGATCGGCCTGGCAACGATGGTGGGCCTGGCGTTCGCCGTGGCGGCGTCGACCTTTGCGCCCCTGTTGATCCTGGGCGTCTGGTGGCGCTCCCTGTCACGTCGTGGCGCCGCGACCGGTCTCGTCGTGGGCGCCTGCGCGGCAACGCTTTCGGTGGGCGCGTCGATCGTCTGGGGCCCCTTCGAGGGCTGGCTCGGCGCGATCCTGTCGACCCCGGCGGCCTGGACGGTGCCCCTGGCCGTCCTCGTCACGGTCGTGGTCTCGCTGGCGACACCCCGCTCGGTGCCGGCCGGCACGACACGGCTGCTCGTGCGGCTCCACACGCCCGAGGGTGTGGACGTGCGCCGCTCCCGACCGGCCGACTGAGCTCAGGACTCGCTCGCCCCAGCGGGTGCCCCTCTCTGCGACGGCTCGCGGCTCAGAAGGGTGGGCCGTCCCAGTCCGGGAGGTGGGTGCAGATGTCGACGGTGGTGCGGCAGCCGGGGGTGGTGAGTTGGTGGTGGACGCGGCGCCGGCTGAAGGGGAGGCCGGCGATCGTGACCAGGGGTGTGCCGTTGAGTGCACGGAGCTCGGCTTGTTCGCGGGCGTGCCAGGCGGTGCCTTCGGTGCGGGTGAGGGGGCGGTCGAGGGCGTTGTGGTCGAGGAGGGCGCGGGTGTAGTGCTCGACCAAGGGTGAGTGGTCGCGGATGCCTTAGGGGTCGTCGAACTCCACGGTCCGGCTGCGCGCGGGCGCCTCTGGTGGGCTCGGCTGCTCGGGCCCTTGCTGCTCGGGTGGCTGCTGCTCGGGTGGCTGCTGGTCCGTGCCCTTCTCCTCGGCCGGCGGCTGCTCGGGGCCGGCCGGGGCGTTGAGTGGGGTGCGGGTGGTCGCGAGGTGGTCTATGGGTGCGGTGGTGTGGTGCTGCCCGTCGGGGGCCCACCAGTGGGTGGTGCCGTCGGGGTCGAGGTGGACGCGCCAGCCGGGGCGTTGCTTGAGGCGGTGGTGGCGTCGGCAGAGTGCGATGAGGTTGTCGGGGGCGGTGGGGCCGGTCGGCCAGGGGCGGACGTGGTCGAGGTCGCAGAACCGGTAGGCGATGGTGCAGCCGGGGAAGCGGCACCCTGCGTCGCGCAGGCCGATCTGTGCGCGCAGCCGGGTGCTGGGCCGGTAGTGCTCTTCGACGCCTGCCTCCTCGCCGGTGGGGGTGGTCAGTGCGGCGCCGGTGTCGGGGTGGCAGGTGATCGGTGCCGCGAGCACGGCGGAGCCGTCGGTGAGGGCGGCGGCCAACCAGCGCGCGGGGATGGTGCAGGAGCCGGTGCCGCCGAACCCGGAGAGCTCGACCACGCCCTCACCGTCAACACCCAGCCCCGGCGCCGTCGTCGGGACAGCATCCGTGAATGGCAGGGCAGCCGGGGTTCGGACAGGTGCGATCGTCGGGACAGCTGACGTGACCGAGGTGGTCGGGGCAGCGCAGTGGGTCGGGTCGGTGTCCCTTGGCGGGGTGGCCGCGGCGGGCATCACGCCCGCGGCGGCGATGGCGGGGTGGAGGTGGATGACGGTGGTGACCTGGCCGAGGAGGAGTTGCAGGTGGGCGTCGGCGCGGGCCTGGGTGAGGGTGTCGGTGTGGCCGTCGGCGTGGATGCGGCGGGCGAGGGTGTCGATGGCGTCCCAGGCGCGGCGGGCGTCCTCGACGGGGTAGCAGCCTTCCCAGGCGTCCAGGCTGGAGGACTCCACCCGCCGGGTCAGGCCACGCCGGGCCCGTTCGCGCTCGGCACGGACCCGGGCGAGGGAGGCATCGACCCGGGTGAGGGTGGACGCGGTCCGACGCCGCAGCGGGCCCGCGCTCTCGCGCCAGCCCCCGACCTGCTCGGCGCGGGCGATGAGTTCGGCGACCACGGTGGCGGCGACCGCGGCGGGGGCGTCGTCGAGCTCCTCGGCGACGACGCGGGCGCGGAACCCGTCGAGGCGACCGGCGGCCATCTCCTCAAGAAGTTGCGGGGTGCGGGTCACCAGGCTCACCGCCCGAGACAGGCGGGAGGCGGCCACGTGCACCGACACCCCGAGACGGGGCGCGACCAGCTCGGGGGCGTCCATCTCCTGGTGCCCCACCACGTGGTGGACCTCACGGGTGGTGCCGTCCTCCTCGGGGACGAGCTCGACGGCGCCGGCCTGCGCCAGCAACTCTGCTTCACAGGCATCCAGGACATTCCTTGCCGCCTGCAGCGCGCTCACCGCGTCGAGGACCTCACCCAAACCCAACCGTCCACGACCAGCCCGCGCGGCGGCATACGCGCCCGCAACAGCGGCGGTGAGGGGGTGGAGGTCCATACCCCACATCATACTCGAACACCTGTTCGATACACAAGGGTCTCACCCCTGCAAGAGGTGGGAATTTGCCTGTCGCACAGGCGAACCCGGGACCTACCCAGACACCTCGTTGCGCGCGGCAAGGAAGGCCTCGACGCAAGCGTGCACGTCGTCCTCGGAGTGAGCAGCACTGAGCTGCACCCGGATGCGAGCCTTCCCACGGGGCACGACGGGAAACGAGAAGGCGATGACGTAGACCCCCGACTCGGAGAGCATGTGGTCGGCGACCCGGGCCGCAACCCGGGCTCCGGCCTCGCCGGGGAACATGACCGGGACGATCGGGTGCGTGCCCGGCAGCAGCTCGAACCCGGCCTCCTCCATCAGCTCGCGGAACAGGGACGCGTTGCGCCGCAACGTCTCCCGCGCCTCGGACGAGGTCGATACCAGCTCCAGCGCCTTGAGCGACCCGGCGACGACAGCGGGTGCGACCGAGTTGGAGAACAGGTAGGGCCGCGAGCGCTGGCGCAACAGGTCCACGATCTCCCGGTGCGCGCTGACGTAGCCGCCGGAGGCGCCACCGAGCGCCTTGCCCAGGGTCCCGGTGATGATGTCGACCCGGTCCATGACGCCGAACATCTCCGGTGTGCCGCGCCCACCCTCACCGACGAACCCGACCGCGTGCGAGTCGTCGACGAGCACCATCGCCTCGAACTCGTCCGCCAGGTCGCAGATCTGGTCCAGCGGGGCATACGAGCCGTCCATCGAGAAGACCCCGTCGGTGACGATGACGACGCGCCGCGCCCCACCCGCCCGCGCGGCCTCGAGCTGCACCCGCAGGTCCGCCATGTCGGCGTTGCGGTAGCGGAAGCGCGCCGCCTTCGACAGTCGGACCCCGTCGATGATCGAGGCGTGGTTGAGCTCGTCGGAGATGATCGCGTCGCCCTCGCCGAAGAGCACCTCGAAGACGCCGCCGTTGGCGTCGAAGCACGAGGAGTAGAGGATCGTCGCCTCCATCCCGAGGAAGTCAGAGATCGCCGACTCGAGGCGGTCGTGCTGGGTCTGCGTGCCGCAGATGAAGCGCACCGAGGCCATCCCGAAGCCCCACTCGTCCAGGGCCGCCTTGCTCGCCGCCACCACCTCGGGGTGATCGGCAAAACCCAGGTAGTTGTTGGCGCAGAAGTTCAGCGCCTCACCACTGGCAGTCCCGATGTGGGCGGACTGGGGCGTCGTGATCTGCCGCTCCCGCTTGTAGAGGCCCGCCGCCTCGATCTCGGCCAACGTCGCCGCGAGCTCGTCCTTCACCTGTCCGTACATGACGTCCTCTCAGCTCCAGTCCAGGACAACCTTGCCGCACTCGCCGGAGCGGGTCGCCTCGAAGGCGTCCTGCCACTCCTCGGCGGCAAAGCGATGCGTGATGACCGAGGTTGCGGCAGTGCGCAACTGGGGTGAGGACGCGAGCATCGCGCCCATGAGGTACCACGTCTCGAACATCTCCCGACCGTAGATCCCCTTGAGGGTGATCATCCGCGTGATGACGTGCCCCCAGTCGATCGGGTAGGGCGCTTTCGGCAGTCCGAGCAGCGCGACCTTCGCGCCGTGGTTGAGGTTGCCGATCATCGACTCCAGCGCGGCCGGAGCACCGGACATCTCCAGCCCGATGTCGAATCCCTCGCGCATCCCGAGCCGCTCCTGGGCCTGCGCCAGGGTCTCGCCGCGCCCGACGTTGACCACGACATCGGCGCCGGCGGCGCGGGCCAGCGACAGCCGCAGGTCCGACAGGTCCGAGACGACCACCCGACGTGCCCCCGCGTGCCGCACGATCGCGGCCGCCAGCACCCCGATCGGGCCGGCGCCGGTGATGACGACGTCCTCCCCCACGACCGGCCACTGCAGGGCCGTGTGCGTCGCATTGCCCAGGGGATCGAAGATCGCCCCCAGGTCCGGCTCGATGTCCGGTCCGTGCACCCAGGCATTCGTCGCCGGGATGACGACATAGTCCGCGAAGGCGCCGTCGCGGTTGACGCCGATCCCGACCGTGTTGATGCACATGTGCTTGCGCCCGGCCCGGCAGTTGCGGCAGGTGCCGCACACGACGTGCCCCTCACCCGAGACCCGGTCACCGACGGCCACGTGCTCGACATCGGCGCCGACCTCGACGACCTCGCCGTAGAACTCGTGACCGATCGTCTGCGGCACCTGCATGGCCGAGGCCGCCCACTCGTCGTAGGCCTCGAGGTGCAGGTCGGTGCCACACAGGCCCGCCCGCAGCACCCGGATCTTGACGTCCTTGTCCCCACACGAGGGCTCGGGGATGTCGACCAGCTCCAGGCCGGGACCGGCGGTCAGCTTCCGTAGCGCGCGCACGACGCCCATCCTTGCGTATGCCGTTCAGCTGCGGACCGTTCGGCGCGCGACGCGCGCCGTTCACCGACCTCGCGTCGGCCACAAGTCGTCCGGTGCCCCCCGCCCGGCGACGCCGGCACGCGAGCCGCTGCGCACGGCATACGAGGGAGGCAAAGGTGACCACCGAGCGGGCAACGAGGCCCGCCCCCTGTCCACGGAGGTGACCCGTGAGCGACACCGCTCAGACCGGCGCCGGCGATCGTTATGTCGCCGTGCAAGCCACCCCGGAGTTCCAGGCCCTGCGAAAGAAGTTCCGCGGCTTCGTCTTCCCGATGACCGCCTTCTTCCTGGCCTGGTACTTCCTCTACGTGTTCCTGTCGATCTTCGCGCAGGGATTCATGAACACGATCCTGTTCGGCAAGATCACCGTCGGCCTCATCTTCGGCCTGCTCCAGTTCGTGACGACCTTCGCGATCACGTTCATGTACGCCCGCTGGGCCAACCGTGAGCTCGACCCGGCCGCCGACGCCGTGGGCTCGCGCATCGACGGGACGAAGGGACACTGACGATGAGCTCCTTGACCGCGCTCGCGAGCGCCACCACGGTCGGCAACCCGACCCTCAACATCGCGATCTTCGTCATCTTCGTGCTCGTCACGCTGACGATCGTCATCAAGGTCGCCGGCGGCAAGAAGACCGCCGAGCAGTACTACACCGCCGGCGGCGCCTTCTCCGGTCGCCAGAACGGCATCGCCATCGCCGGTGACTACCTCTCGGCCGCCTCCTTCCTCGGTATCGCCGGCGCCATCGCCCTCCAGGGCATGGACGGCTTCCTCTACTCCATCGGCTTCCTCGTCGCCTGGCTCGTCGCGCTCCTGCTCGTCGCCGAGCTCATGCGCAACACCGGCCGCTTCACCATGGCCGACGTCCTCGCCTACCGCCTCAAGCAGCGCCCGATCCGCATCGCGGTGTCGGTGTCGGTGCTCTGCGTCTCGCTCTTCTACCTGCTCGCGCAGATGGCCGGCGCCGGCGGCCTCGTCTCGCTGCTCCTCGGCGTGTCGGGCGAGAGCGCGCAGAACATCGTCATCGCGGTCGTCGGCATCGTCATGGTGACCTACGTCCTCATCGGTGGCATGAAGGGCACGACCTGGGTGCAGATCATCAAGGCGATCCTGCTCATCTCGGCCGCGGCCATCATGTCCGTCTGGGTCCTCGCCAAGTTCGGCATGAGCCTGTCCGGTCTCTTCGGCAAGGCAGTGGACGTCTCGGCTGCCTCGGAGACGACCAAGGCTGCCGTCGAGAAGGCCGCCAAGGCCGGCACGACGACGACGCCGCAGAACATCGCGGAGACGCTGCTCCACTACGGCACGAAGTACGGCAAGACCACGCAGGCCAAGATCGACTTCATCTCGCTGTCGATGGCGCTCGTCCTGGGCACCGCCGGCCTGCCGCACGTGCTGCAGCGCTTCTACACCGTCCCCACGAGCAAGCAGGCCCGCAAGTCGGTCGAGTGGGCCATCTGGCTCATCGGTGGCTTCTACCTGCTCACCCTCGTCATCGGCTTCGGTGCCGGCGCCCTCGTCGGTGCGGACAAGATCAACGCCGCCCCCGGCAAGCAGAACGCCGCGGCCCCGCTGCTCGCCTACGAGCTCGGTGGCTCGTGGATGCTCGGCATCGTCTCCGGCATCGCCTTCGCCACGATCCTCGCGGTCGTCGCCGGCCTGACGATCACCGCCTCGGCGACCTTCGCACACGACCTCTACAAGGAGGTCTTCAAGAAGGGCCAGTCCACCCAGGAGCAGGAGGTCAAGATCGCCCGCATCTCCGCGATCGCCATCGGCCTCGTCGCCATCTTCGGTGGCATGCTCGCCAAGAGCCAGAACATCGCCTTCCTCGTGGCGCTGGCCTTCGCGGTCGCGGCCTCGGCGAACCTGCCGACGATCCTCTACAGCCTGTTCTGGAAGGGCTTCAACACCCGCGGCGCGCTGTGGTCGATCTATGGTGGCCTCATCTCCTCGATCGGCCTGATCATCTTCAGCCCGGTCGTCTCCGGGAAGATGGGCGTGCCGACCAAGCAGGCCGACGGCAGCATGCTCATGGTCAGCCCGTCGATGTTCAGCGGGGCGGCCGCCGATGGCACGCCGCTCGTGGACTTCCACTGGTTCCCGCTCGACAACCCGGGCCTGATCTCGATCCCGCTGGCCTTCTTCCTCGGCTGGCTGGGCAGCAAGCTCTCCCAGGAGCACAACGCCCAGAAGTACGCGGAGATGGAGGTCCGTGCCCTCACCGGTCACGGCGTCGGTCCGGCGCTCGACCACTGAGGTTCGCCTCGCACCACAGGTGAGCGGGCGGCATACCGATCGGTATGCCGCCCGCTCGCGTTGCGGGGGCCTGCGAGACTTCTCCCGTGGACCAGGATCAAGCCGTCAGTGGGCGCGTGGCGCGCGCCGTGCCCTTCGGGCTGTGGGTCGCGGGTGCGGTCGCGGGCATCGTGGTGCTCATCGGCCTCGCCGTGCGGTCGGTCAACTCGGCCCTGGCCCCCGTCGCGCCGGTGGTCATCGCCATCACGATCGCCCTCCTGCTCACCGCGCTGCTCGAGCCCTTGCGTCGCCTGGTGCAGCGCACCGGCCTCACGCAGGGCACCTCCGCCGCCCTGACGATGCTGATCTTCCTGCTCGGCCTCACCGGCACGTTCTGGCTCACCGGCGCGCAGATCGCCTCCGGTGCACAGGATCTCGTCGATGGCGTCTCGAACGGGCTTGACGCGGTGCAGGAGTGGCTCAAGACCGGGCCGTTGGGGATCAGCGGAGACCAGATCGCCAATTGGATTGCCCAGGGCCGTGACTGGCTCCAGTCCAACTGGTCCTCACTGGCCGGCGGGGTGCTCCAGGCCGGCGGCGCCATCTCGACCTTCAGCGTCGTCCTGCTGCTCGCTCTGGTCAGCACCTACTTCTTCCTCGCCCAGGGCCGCACGATCTGGCTCTGGTTCATCCGGCTCCTGCCGCTCCCGACCCAGCAGCCGCTGCACGACTCCTTCCGTCGGGGCTGGCTCGCCGTCCTCGCCTACTCACGCACCCAGATCATCGTGGCGGCCGTCGACGCTCTCGGCATCGGCCTGGGCGCCCTGCTCCTGGGCGTGCCGCTCGTGGTCCCGATCGCGCTGCTGACCTTCCTCATGGCCTTCATCCCGGTCGTGGGTGCGGTCCTCTCGGGAGTCGTCGCCGTCCTGATCGCCTTTGCCAGCAACGGTTTCACGGCCGCGCTCATCATGGTCGCGGTCGTCCTGGCCGTGCAGCAGATCGAGTCCAACGTGCTCCAGCCGGTGCTCATGTCCCGCGCCGTCGACATCCACCCGTGGGCGGTCATCATCGGCGTGACCGTCTTCTCCTACCTGTGGGGTGTCATGGGTGCCCTCGTCTCGGTGCCGGTCATGGCGATGGCCAAGGTGGTCGTGCTCAACCTCCGCGGGCACGACATCTATCCGCAGCTGGGAACGGATCCGGTGCTGCCGTATGGCGAGGGGCCGACCAGTCCGGACGAGCCCCTCGTCCCCGACGAGGAGGAAGCACCCCCGAGCTAGGCCCCCGCCGCCTCGGCCCTCAGGCGGTCGGTGAGGTCGTCGTCGACGGTGTCGAAGAAGCCGCCGACCACGTCCTCGAGCTCATCGAGGGACTGCGCGCAGAAGAGCACCGGCTGGTACTGCGTGATGTCGTAGGCGAGCGTGCCCATCTGGGCCAGGTCGAGGGGCCGGTGCTCCATGTGGGTGAACTCGTCCATCTCCCCGAAGCTGGAGAGGATCCCGGCGCCATAGGCCTTGACCTCACCGTGCTCGCGGATGACACCGAACTCCATCGAGAACCAGAAGACGTCGGCGATGAACTTCATCGCCTCCTCGGACTCCACCCGCAGGGACGCGAGCCCGGCGGCCTCGGTGAGGCGGGCGAAGCGCGGCGAGGCGAGCTGGTTCGCGTGCCCGATGACCTCGTGGATGATGTCCGGCTCGGGCGTGTAGAGCGGCTCGGAGGCATGCCGGAGGTACTGCGTGGAGTTGAACACCCGCGCCCCCAGGTCGGCATAGAACTCGCGCAGCGGCACCAGCCCCGGGGCCGCGCGATAGGACCAGCCGGTCAGTGGCGCCAGGCCCGCACTCACCTCGGCGAGCTGCGGCACGCGGTCGTGCGGCAGCCGCAGGCGGTGCTTGGCGGCGAGGAACTCGCTGTGGGCGTACTTCTCGTGCTTGGGGCTGAGCTGCTCGCTCGCGATCGCCCAGACCTCGTGCTCCCGGTCGGTGTAGTCGATGACCGGCACGGTGCCTGCGGGCGCACTGATCGCCGCCGCCGCGATGGCTCCCCGCCGCGCGCGATAGTCCTCGTCGAACCGGCCCGGGTGGTTGTCGGCCAGGTGCACCTCGACGGTGCCATCGCTTCCGGTGGTGACCGGCGAATAGAGCTGACCCTCGTCGAACATCGGCTCCACCTCCTTGTGAGAGCAGTTGCCCAAGGGAAGCAGAAGCCCCGCACAGGTGGAACTGTTGTGCGACACGCTGGGCACAGGCACCAGCAAGTTCCGGTATGCCGTCCGCGCACGTTGCGCATTTTGCCCAGCCTTCCGCTCGGCCACAGCGAGCGCCGCTCGGCGCGCGTGAAGGCGCGCTCACGGCATACGGGCTGGTCCGCCTTGCCGCTGGGGCCGGGGGATTGGAAGGCTGGCACCAGCGGCACCGCACCATGCACCTGAACCCTGTGCCAACTCAACGACGAGGAGCCCTCCGTGACCGACGACAGCCTGAGCAGCCATCTCGACCGCGCGACCCTGGAGCCGAACCCGGCCGTCGCCGCGCAGGCCAACGGGACCGCGGACCTCTATGCCGCCGCCGAGGCCGACCACGAGGGCTTCTGGGCCGAGCAGGCGCGCAAGTACGTCACCTGGGCCAAGGACTTCGACACCACCCTCGACTGGAGTGAGGCGCCGTTCGCCAAGTGGTTTGTCGGGGGCGAGCTCAATGTCGCCTACAACTGCGTCGACCGCCACGTCGAGGCCGGCCACGGCGACCGGGTCGCGATCCACTTCGAGGGCGACCAGGGCGACACCCGCACCATCACCTATGCCGACCTGCAGAAGGAGGTCAGCAAGGTCGCCAACGCCCTCACCGAACTCGGCGTCGGCGCCGGGGACACGGTCATGATCTACATGCCGATGATCCCGGAGACGGTCTTCACCATGCTCGCCTGCGCACGGCTGGGCGCTCCGCACTCACTGGTGTTCGGCGGATTCTCCGCCGAGGCGCTGCACACCCGCATCGACGACGCCAAGGCCAAGATCGCGGTCACGACCGACGGGCAGTGGCGCCGCGGCAAGCCGGCCCCGCTCAAGGCCGCCGTCGACGAGGCACTCGAGCACGACGACAACACCGTCGAGAAGGTCCTCGTCGTCAGGCGCACCGGCACCGAGGTCACGTGGACCGAGGGCCGCGACATCTGGTGGGAGGACATCGTGCCCCGCCAGAGCGAGACCCACACCCCGCAGAGCTTCGACAGCGAGCACCCGCTGTTCATCCTCTACACCAGCGGCACGACGGGGAAGCCGAAGGGCATCTTCCACACCAGTGGCGGCTACCTCACCCAGGCGGCCTACACCAACCAGATCGTCCACGACGTGCACCCCGAGACCGATGTCTACTGGTGCACCGCCGACGTCGGCTGGGTGACCGGGCACTCCTACATCGTCTACGGGCCGCTGGCCAATGGCGCGACGCAGGTGCTCTACGAAGGCACCCCCGACACCCCGCACCAGGGCCGCTGGTGGGAGATCATCGAGAAGTACAAGGTCAACATCTTCTACACCGCGCCGACGGCGATCCGGACCTTCATGAAGTGGGGCGCGGACATCCCGGCGAAGTTCGACCTGTCCTCGATCCGCGTGCTCGGCTCGGTCGGTGAGCCGATCAACCCCGAGGCCTGGCTCTGGTACCGCAAGCACATCGGCGCCGACACCGCCCCGATCGTCGACACCTGGTGGCAGACCGAGACCGGCGCCATCATGATCAGCCCGCTTCCCGGTGTGACGACGCTGGAGCCGGGCTCCGCGCAGCGGCCGATCCCGGGCGTGAGCGCGCAGATCCTCGACGACGAGGGGCAGCCGTTCACCGAGGCCGAGAAGGTCGGCTACCTCGTCCTCACCAAGCCGTGGCCCTCGATGCTGCGCGGCATCTGGGGCGACCCGGACCGCTACCGCGACACCTACTGGAGCCGCTTCGGGCCGGAGTACTACTTCGCCGGCGACGGCGCGAAGTACGACGAGCGTGGCAACATCTGGCTGCTCGGCCGGGTCGACGACGTCATGAACGTCTCGGGCCACCGCCTCTCCACCGCCGAGATCGAGTCGGCGCTGGTCTCCCACCCGAAGGTGGCCGAGGCGGCCGTCGTCGGCGCCAATGACGAGACGACCGGCCAGGCGCCGGTGGCCTTCGTCATCCTCCGCAGCGACGCCGTCAGCGAGGGCGACGACGAGGCTGCGTTGGCGCTCGAGCTGCGCAACCACGTCGGCAAGGAGATCGGCCCGATCGCCAAGCCGCGCCAGGTGATGATCGTCCCCGAGCTGCCGAAGACCCGCTCCGGCAAGATCATGCGGCGCCTGCTCAAGGACATCGCCGAGGGCCGCGACATCGGTGACACCACCACGCTCGCCGACTCCTCGGTCATGGGCACGATCGCCAAGGGCCTGGGCTCCGGCAGCTGACCCGCACCCCTCCTCGCCCGCACCTCCTCGCCCGCTCCGCCGATCGTCGGCGGGGCGGGGTGTCAGCGGCCGCTGAGCTCGTTGGGCTGCGTGCAGGGGTCGATCTCGGCCCCGGAGCGGTAGGCCGCCCGCCCGAGCATGTTGCTGCCGAGCGAGGAGATCACGATCGCGCCGAGCATGGCGATGAAGACCTCGACGGCGTTGACCCAGCTCCACCCCTCGGTCAGGCCCTGCTCGATGAAAGCTGCCAGCAGGATGAGGGGCAGGCCCACCGCCGTCGCCGGGCCGAGCGCGTTGACCCGGCTGACCGCGTCCCGCACGCGGAGCACTGCGACCCCGCTGACGAGGAAGCCGAGAGAGCCCACGATCGCGCACACGATCGCGACCCCCGCGAGCACGCCCTCCAGCACCGATCCGTCCCCCATGCCGCTCACCTCCGTCCCCGCGTCAGCATCTGGGCCAGCGCCAGGGTCGCCAGGATGCCGAGCATGGTGGCGATGAGGGCCACGTCGAAGACCACGGCCGAGCCGCCGATGGCGGCCACGAGCACGAAGACCCCGATCGCACAGAAGAAGACGAGGTCGGACAGCACGGCCGCGCTCGCGTCATTGCTGGCCCGCACGATCCCGATGATGGCCAGGACCGCCGCGACGCCGACGATGCCGGTCGCGATGGCGAAGGCGATGCTCACAGCTCCTCCTTCGAGCAGCCCCGCGTGGCCCGCAGCAGGCGCGACTCCATGTCCTCGAGCTCGGCGATCGCCCCGTCGTGGGTGTGGGCATAGAGGAAGTGCACGAAGAGCGACTTGGTGTGCTGCTCGTCGTCGGCCTCGGCGATGCCCAGGGTCAGGGTGCCGGGAGTGATGGTGATCGCCGACTCGATCGCGGCGATCTCCAGCGGCGTGCGGGCGCGCAGGGGGAACTCGATGATCGAGGGCGAGATGAACAGCCCGGGCGTGAGCACGTCGCGCGCGATCTTCCACGCCTGGAGCGGCACCTGCCAGGCCAACCAGAGGAGGAACTGCACGGCATACCGTGCCTGTTGGATGCGCCTCATCGCCCGAGCACCGCCTCGACATAGGGAGCCACGTCGAGCAGTCCGGCCGCCGCCCGCGACGCGATCGGCCACCACCAGCCGGGGGTGAGGAAGAAGACCAGCGAGAGGCCGAGCAGGGTGCCCGCCGGCACGAGGTCCGCACCCGGGATCCGCACCGAGTCCGGCAACGGGACCGGCTTGTCCGCGGACTCGAGCATCTTGCCGCGCTCGCGCGGCCGGTAGACCGTCATCTTCGGTCCCCAGAAGACGTCGTGCCAGAGCCGCTGCATGGCCCACATGGAGAGCACGCTCGCGAGCAGGATCGCGACGATGAGCACCGCCGCCAGCCAGCCACCCTCGCGTGCAGAGGCGACGACGAGGGCGACCTTGCCCCAGAAGCCGGACGACGGCGGCAGGCCCAGGATCGAGAGCAGGGCGAGTCCGGCGATCCACGCCAGCGCCTTCTCGCGCCGCAGCAGGTCGGCCAGGCGCACGAGGTGCCCGGTGCCATAGGTCTTCTCGATCGCGCCCGCGGCGAGGAGCAGCACCCCCATGGTGAGGATGTGGTGGACCATGTAGACCAGCCCGGCCGCCTGCGCGGCGGCCGTCGCGACGACGACGCCCACGAGGATGTGTCCCACGCCGGAGACCATCTGGAAGGACAGGACGCGCCGGATCGTGTTCTCCCCCAACGAGGACCACGCACCCACGACCATGCTCAGCACCACGAGGACGAGGGCGACCCACGTCACCGTGCTCGAGGCACCGAAGGCCACCGACGTGATCCGGATGATCGCGACGAGTGCGACCTTGGAGTGCAGCCCGGCGAAGAGCGCCATCACGGACGCCGACGTCGCAGGGTAGGCCCGCGGGAGCCAGCCGTGGACCGGAACCGCGCCGGCCTTGATCACCAGGGCCAGCAGGACCACGCCGACCCCGAGCGCGACGTTCGGGTCCTCGCTCGCCCGCCCCGCCAGGGCGGCGAGGTTGACGGTGCCGGCCGCGGCATACGTGAGCGCCAAGCCGATGAGGAAGACCGAGGAGGTCACCAGGTTGACCACCAGGAAGAGCCGACCGACGGCGAGCCGCCGCCAGGTGCCGGTCATCGCGATGAGCGCATAGGACGGCAGCAGCATGACCTCGACGAAGACGAAGAGGTTGAACAGGTCCCCGGTGAGCAGCGCCCCGTTGACCCCGGCGACGAGCAGCAGGGCCATCGCCGGGAAGAAGCGCAGCTCGTCCTCGCGCGCGCGGAGCGCGAAGGTGAGCACGATCGCCGTGCTGACCCCGGTGACCACGAGCATGGCGGCGCTCAGGGTGTCGGAGACGAACGGGATCGCGATCCCGTCGACGAAGCCGCCCAGTCTCGCCGAGAGCACCGGCTCCGAGCTGTGCCGGGCCACGAGCGCCGCACCACCGGCCGCGCTCGCGAGCGGCACGCCGATGAGCAGGGCGCGGTGCAGCGCCCGCCCCGGGACGAGCACGGCGAGGGCGGCCGCCACGAGCGGCACGACGAAGAAGAGCGGGAGGGCCGGGCCGGTGAGGGTCATCGGTCGTGCTCCTCTCCGGTCTCGGGGATGCGCCAGGTGTCGTCGTTGCGGCCGATCACGGCCAGGGCGAGCAGGAAGATCGTGACGGCCAGCGTGATGACGATGGCGGTCAGGACGAAGGCCTGCGGCAGCGGGTCGGCCACCGTGGCCGGGTCCATCCGGTTGGTCAGGGCTTCGCCCCGGTATGCCGGCCCGCCGGCGGTGAGGAGGAAGAGGTTCACCGCATGGCTGAGGACGCCGACCCCGATGGCCAGCCGCACCAGCGAGCGCTGGAGCAGCAGGTAGACCCCGCCGGCGACGAGGACCCCGATGGTGAGCGCGAGGATCATTCGGTGACCTCCTCCTTCACGTCGTCCGCGCCGAGGAGGTTGAAGGCGACCATGACGACACCGAGCACCGCGGCATACACCCCGACGTCGAAGACGAGCGAGGAGGCGACCTTGGTGCCGAGGAGCTCCCAGTAGAGCGGCTGGAGGAACTCGCCCCGGAGGTAGCCGAGCAGGCCGGTGGCCGTGGCCACGAGGACGCCACCACCGATGAGGACGACCGGGATCATCGGCCGGGACACCGGCCCGTCGGCGGCCTTGGCCATGTAGACGTAGGCGACGGCACAGGCAGCGACGAGTGCGGCGATGAAGCCGCCGCCGGGCGCATTGTGGCCGCGCCAGAAGAGGACCGCCGAGATGACGACGAGGATCGGCACGAGCACGCGTTGGAGCAGCCGCAGTGGCTGGGTGTTCGCGACGACGTCCTCGAGGGCCCGATGGGGGCGGGTGCCCTCGGGCGCGATGTCGATGTCGGGGTCCGGCACGTAGGTCACCGGGGACTCTGGGTCCGGGTCGGGCTCGGGGTCGAGGAGCACGCGCGGGATGCTCGCGAAGACCGCCATGATGGCGATCCCGGCCATGCCGAGGACGGCGAGCTCACCGAAGGTGTCCAGTGCGCGCAGCTCGACGAGGATGACGTTGACGATGTTGTCGCCCCCGGTGAGCTGGGTCGCGTTGTCCAGGTAGTAGGTGGCCACGTCCGAGCGTTCGCGTCGACCCATCACCGTCCACGCGGCCAGGGCGGCGGCGGATCCGCTGAGGACGGCGACGGCGAGCTTGACCCGGCGCTGGGGCTTGCGGCCACGGCCGAAGTCGACGGGCAGCTTGCGCAGCACGAGCATGATGACCAGGACCGTGAGGACCTCGACGAGCAGCTGGGTCAGGCCCACGTCCGGCGCGCCGAGCATGAAGATCTGCACGGTCAGGGCGATGCCGACGCCACCGAGGAGGACGGCCGCGCCGATCCGCGAATGGGTGCGGGCGAGGGCGATGACGCTCCCGGTGACCACGAGGAGCACGCCCACGTCGACGAACTGGTTCACCCCGGGACGCACGGCGGGCACGGCTCCGGCCGCCCACAGGGCGAGCGATCCGGCGCCGAGCAGGAGGCTGAGGAGGGCGGCGATCGGCCCGACGTGGTGGGCCGGGTGGTCCGCGCGCACGAGGCGGGCGAAGGCGCCGCCGGAGCGGGTGGCCAGCCTGGCCAGCGCTCCCAGCACACCCACGCCATCGAAGGAAAGGAGGTCCCGCTCGACCTTGGGCCGCAGGACGGCCCGGCGGGAGACCAGGGCCAGGCCGATGACGAAGACGGCGATGGTCACCCAGAGCTCGAGGCTGAAGCCGTGCCAGAGCGTGAAGCCGGGGTTGTGCGCCATCGTCGGGTGGCTGGCCACGACGGCCAGCTCGACCGGGCCGTCGAAACGGCCGACGAGGAACGCGAAGGGCACACCGGCCAGAATCGGGATGGCGGCCGGCAGCAGGGTCACCCAGCGCGCCTCGCGCACCTCGTCCTTGGGCTCCGGGCCGTCGAGGAAGGCGCCGGTGATGATCTTCCCGCAGTAGAGGAAGGTGAGCACGGCGCCGAGCGCGGCCACGCCCAGCAGGAGCAGCCCCAGGGCCGAGGCCCCCGGGGCGTCGATCATCGCCGCGAAGATGTTCTCCTTCGAGACGAACCCGAGCATGGGTGGGGCCCCGGCCATCGAGGCCGCGCCGATGAGCACCGTGACGAAGGTGAACGGCATGGCGCGGCGCAGCGCCGGGAGTCGGTCGATGGACCGGGTGCCGTTCTGGTGGTCGATGATCCCGACCGTCATGAAGAGGCCGGACTTGAAGAAGGCGTGCGCGATCGTATGAAGCACGGCTGCGGCGATGGCGACCTCGGTGCCGATCCCGATCGTCGCGGTGATCAGGCCGAGCTGGCTCACCGTCGAGTAGGCCATGAGCTTCTTCAGATCGGACTGCTGGAGGGCGAAGTAGCCGGCCAGGCAGGCGGTGAGCAGGCCCAGGCCGATGAGCAGGACGTTCCAGATGACCGTGGCGTGGAAGATCGCGGTGAAGCGGAAGAGCAGGTAGATGCCGGCCTTCACGACGGCTGCCGCGTGCAGGTAGGCGCTCACCGGCGTCGCCGCCGCCATGGCGTCGGGAAGCCAGAGGTGGAAGGGGAACTGGGCTGCCTTGGAGAACCCCGCCACGGCGACGAGCACCGCCACGAGCGAGGTGAAGCCGGGATCGGCCTGCCAGACCGGGTGCGCGATCACCTCGGAGAAGACGCTCGACCCGGTGCGGGTGACGATGAGCGCGACCGCCACGAGCAGCGCCAGCCCCCCGACGAAGGTGAGGAGGAGGGTGCGCATCGACGCCGCCTCACCGGCGTGCCCGCTGCGGGCGATGAGCAGGAAGGAGGCCAACGAGGTCAGCTCCCACGTGAGGAACATCAGGACCAGGTTGTCGCTGAGGACGAAGGCGACCATGGCGAAGGTGAACGCCGACATGATCAGGTAGAACCCGCGCTGGGTGCCCGAGGTGAAGTACGTCGTGGAGTAGAAGAAGACGAGCGCCCCGATGACGAGCGCGAGCGCGATGAAGACCAGGGAGAGTCCGTCCAGGCGCAGGGCGAGCTCGAGGCCGAGGTCGGGGACCCACGCGTGTGACCACGTGACGGCACCTCCGGGACCCTGGTCCAGCAGGTCGCGCACGGCCGGCCACGCGAGTGCGCCGGCCACGAGGAAGGCGGCACCGAGGGGCCAGCCGGCCGCCCGTCCCATGACGGTGGTCAGCCCGAGGCTCGCCAGCGGGATCAACGCCAGCGCCACGAGCAGCCACACAAGGGTCACGGAAGCACTTCAATCCTTCAGGGCAGGTCAACGGACAGGTATCACCAGACACAGCGGCACGGACACGGCACCCTGAGGGCGCGCCACGCATCAACGAGCGCCAGGCACCATTTTACGGAAAGCCCGTGCTCAGGTCACATCGGCGAGGACCCGGCGGGCGAGCCCTCGCGCGATAGGGTCTCTCGTGCGGGCGCCACCGTCCCGTTCGACAGCCACGCAAAGGTGACCGTGATGACCGACAGCCGTTCCACGACCTCGGGCCGCACCATCGGCCAGCTCGTCGCCGATGCCACCGCCGACGTCCAGGGGCTGGTCCGCAGCGAGATCGCCCTGGCCAAGGCCGAGGTCCAGCAGGGCGCCAAGGTCATGGGCAAGGGCGCCGGCCTCCTCGGCGGTGCCGCCTTCGTCGCCCTCCTCGGGCTGATCTTCCTCTTCCACACCCTCGCGCAGGTCCTGGCGATCTGGCTGCCGGTGTGGGCGGGCTACCTCATCATCACCGCCGTGCTCTTCGTCGTCGCGGCCGTCCTCGGCCTCATCGGCAAGTCGGCCCTCGGCCGGGCCAACCCGAAGCCGGAGCGGGCCATCGCCGAGGCCGAGCGCACCATCGCCGCACTCAAGGGCTGACCCTGCGCTCAGCTGCGGCCGCCGCACCCACCGGTCGAGACCGGGTCGACCGAGGCGCTCCCGCGAGCGAGGTCGTCGGCGACCTCGGCGAGGGTGAGCGCATAGCCGGTCTGCGCGTCGTCGAGTGAGCGCGCGAAGACCACCCCGACGACAGCGCCCGAGGCATCGACGAGCGGGCCGCCGGAGTTCCCCGGCTGCACCGACGCGCGCAGCGAGTACACCTCGCGGGTGACCTCGCCGCGGCCATGGATGTCGAGCCCGCGCGCGAGGATCCGGTCCCGCACGCGGGCCGGCTCCACGGCATACGGACCCCCGAGCGGGTAGCCCAGGGCCGCGGCACTGTCCCCGCGAGCGAGGGTGCCGCCGAGCGGGAGCGGTGCCGCGCTCAGCCCCGGCACGTGGACGACCGCGACGTCCCGCGCCGGGTCGAAGAGGACGACCTCCCCGTCGAGGGGCGAGCGCATGCCGGCCCCTTCGACGGTGACCCGCGTCGTGCCGGCGACCACGTGGGCGTTGGTGACGACGTACTCCGGGCTGGTGACCCAGCCGGTCCCCTCGAGCCGGCTCGAGCAGGAGGGTGCCTCGCCGTCGATCCGCAGCACCGAGGCCGCCGCCGCCTGCAGGGCGGGGGTCGACGTCACGGTGGCGTCGGGCGGGCCGACCGTGGTGATCGGCTCGGGGCCGACCCCCTCGAAGACCTGCGGGAACCCGTGGCCGGCCATCACGCCGCCCAGTCCGGCGAGGACCGTCCCCACGCGCACCGGCACGACGCGGTCGATGCCCGCGAGGACCGCGGACCGTCCGGCCAGCGCGGACAGCGTCGGGGAGCCGGTGAGCCGCGCGGCCCCGGCGAAGAACCACAGGACCAGGGCCGTCGTCACGACCGTGACGACCGCACCTGCCGCCGCGTCGAGGACCTGGCCCGACGGGCTGGACAGCCGTCTCCGGGCCCGGTGACCCACGGCCATGCCGAGCCACTGGCCGAGGGTAGCCACTCCCAGGAGGACGACCAGCAGCAGCCCCCACTGGAGCAGCGGCGGCACGGCCGACCAGCCGGTCCACGAGCCGAGCACGTGGGGGAAGGCCCACAACGCCAGGGCGCCGCCGCCGATGAAACCGGCCAGTGAGGACACCGAGACGATGAGCCCGGCCCGGAAGCCGGAGACGGCGTAGGCGAGGACGACGAGGAGGACGACGGCGTCCACCCAGGACCAGCCGGCGGTCATGAGCGCAGGCCGGGGGAGGCGAGTCGGTCCGGGAGCGGCACTTCCCGGCCCTCGTCCCAGGGCAGGGCCAGCCCGGCGATGTCGAGCAGGCTCGAGAGGAGCATCGCCGTGAAGCCCCAGACGAACAGCCCCTCGGCCTCGAACCCGGGCCCCCGGTAGCCCAGGGGATGGGTCACGGTGAAGCGGCGGGCCGGGTCGACGAGGTCGGCGACGGGCACCCAGGCGGCGCGCGCCACCTCGTTCGGGTCGATGACCCGGGCCGGGCTCGGTACGGGGCACCAGGCGAGGACCGGCGCGACGGAGTTCTGGCTCGGGGTGAGGAAGAGCTCGGGCATGGTGAGCACGACGTCGACGTCGCCCGGGGCGACCCCGACCTCTTCCTGGGCCTCCCGGAGGGCGGTGCGCACGATGGTCTCGTCCTCGGGGTCCATCCGCCCCCCGGGGAAGGACACCTGCCCGGGGTGGCTGCGCAGGTGGGGGGCCCGCTCGGTGAGGAGGACCTGCTCCCCGCGTGCGCCGGGCACACCGGGCGCGCCGGGCGCGAAGAGCATGAGGACGGCCGAGCGTCGGTGCCACCCGACCGGAGGGGCGAAGGTCCGGAAGTACTCAGGTGTGTCGAGGGCGAGCTGATCGGCGACCCGCTCCATCCAGGCCGGTCGCGACACGTCGGAGCCGGTCATCGCTCGCTCATCGCGGATCGTCCGGCAACGGACCCGGCGGCGGTTCGGGCAGCACGGCGCCGGGCGCCAGCTCATAGGCCAAGAGCTTGCGCGCCGCAGTCGGATCGGTCTCTCCCACACCGTAACTGGGGCACAGTCGCGCCACCGGGCAGGCGCCACACGCTGGCCGGCGGGCATGGCAGGTGCGCCGCCCGTGGAAGATGAGCACGTGCGAGAGGTCGGTCCAGTCGCGGCTGGGGATGAGGGCGCCGACCGCGTGCTCGACCTTGACCGGGTCCTCCTCCTGCGTCCACCCGAACCGCCGCACCAGCCGCCCGAAGTGGGTGTCGACGGTGATGCCCGGCACGCCGAAGGCGTTCCCCAGCACGACGTTGGCGGTCTTGCGGCCCACTCCGCGCAGGGTGACCAGGTCGGCGAGGCGGCCCGGCACCTCGCCGTCGAAGCGGTCGACGAGGTCGGCGCACAGGCGCTGCACCGACTCGGACTTGGCGCGGAAGAAGCCGGTGGGCCGCAGCACGGCCTCCAGGGCCTCGCGGTCGGCCCCCGCGAGCGCCGCGGCATCCGGCCAGCGCGCGAACAGCTCCGGTGTGACCGTGTTGACCATGACGTCGGTGGTCTGCGCCGACAGGACGGTGGCGACGAGCAGCTGCAGCGGGGACTCGAAGTCGAGCTCGCAGTGCGCATAGGGGTAGCGCTCCCGCAGGAGGCGGTACATCCGGCGGGCTCGACGGGTCAGCGCAAGTGGGGACTCGTCGGTGACGTCGAGCGGGCGAGGCACCGCTCCAGACTACGGGCTCGGGCATGGCACACTGTGCGCGTGGATCACGACGTCGTGCGCAGAGCGCCCCTGTTCGCCGGCCTGGACCAGGAGAGCGCCGAATCGCTCATCGCCCAGATGACCACCACCCACATGGAGCGTGGCGACATCCTCTTCCACGAGGGCGACCCCGGCGACCGGCTCTACGTCCTCGGCGAGGGCAAGATCAAGCTCGGGCAGTCCAGTCCGGACGGCCGCGAGAACATCCTGGCCGTCCTCGGACCCGGCGAGATGTTCGGTGAGCTCAGCCTCTTCGACCCCGGCCCCCGCACCGCCACCGCGACCGCCGTCGCCGAGACCCAGGTGCTCGCCCTCTCCACCGAGCAGCTGCGCGAGTACCTCAGCGGCCGCCCACAGGTCGCGCTCACCCTCCTCGCGGCCCTGGCCCGTCGCCTGCGCCGCACCAACGAGTCGCTGGCCGACCTGGTCTTCAATGACGTCCCGGGTCGCGTCGCCAAGGCCCTGCTCGACCTCGCGAGCCGCTTCGGCCGCCCGGTCGAGGAGGGGGTCATGGTCAGCCACGACCTCACCCAGGAGGAGCTGGCCAAGCTCGTCGGCGCCTCCCGCGAGACCGTCAACAAGGCCCTCGCCGACTTCGCCGGCCGCGGCTGGCTGCGCCTGGAGGCCCGCGCCGTCCTCCTCCAGGACGTCGAGCGGCTCAAGCGCCGCGCGCGCTGAGGTAGTCCAGCTGGGCGCGGATCGACATCCGCGCCGCCGGCCACACGCTCGCCGGCACCTCGGCATACACCCGCCTGAGCACGCCCTCGACGGGGTCGGGCTCCCCCGCAGCCCCGTCGGCGAGCGCCTGCCGCACCTGCTCGAGTCGCTCGTGCCGGTGCACTCGATAGAACTCGACCATCGCCGCGGCATCGGGCACCGTGGGGCCGTGGCCGGGCAGGATGCGGGTCACCTCGCCGTTGCCGGTGAGCTCGCGGAGCCGCTCCAGGGATGACAGGTATGCCGTGAGCTCGCCATCGGGGTGCGCCACCACCGTGGTCCCCCGGCCCAGGACGGTGTCCCCGGTGAGCAGGGCGTGGTCGGCGGCGAGGGCGAAGCTGACCGAGTCGCCGGTGTGACCGGGGGTGGCCACCACGCGCAGCTCGAGGCCACCGGCCCGGACCAGGTCGCCGTCGGCGAGGTCGTCGTGGCCCCGCCCGACGGCGCGCACCCGGGTGCCGGTGAGCTCGGCGAACCGCGGCGCCCCCTCGGCGTGGTCGTGGTGGCCGTGGGTGAGGATCGTCTCGCTGACGCGGGCCCCCGCGTCGGCGACCACCCGGCAGACGGCCGCCAGGTGGCCCTCGTCGAGCGGCCCGGGGTCGATGACGACCGCCTCGGTGCCGCCCGGCTCGAGGAGCACCCAGGTGTTGGTGCCATCGAGGGTCATCGGCCCGGGGTTGGGTGCGAGCACGCAGTGGGCGCGCGGCGTGATCTGGCCCCCGGACCACGGGGCCAGGACCGAGGGCGGCGGCTGGGCAGTCATGGATCCAGTCTGCCCGGCCGCCGCCCACCGACCTCAGATGAGGACCGAGAGCTCCTCGTGGGCGGCCTCCTTGACCGCCGCCGCGGCCTCGGCGGCCGTGGGCGCCGCGAGCGCGCGGGCCGCCAGGCCCTGGCAGTCGGCCAGCGAGTGCAGCGAGAGCGCGAAGCGGACCATGGACACCTTGCTCGGGGCCATCGACAGCGAGCCGACGCCGAGCCCGGTGAGGACCAGGGCGAGCAGCGGGTCACCGCCGGCCTCGCCGCAGACACCCATCGGCTTCCCCGCCTTGGCGGCACCGTCACAGGCCGCCTTGATGACGTCGAGGACGGCCGGCTGCCACGGGTCGAGCAGGTCGGAGAGCTCGCCCTGCATGCGGTCGGCGGCCATGGTGTACTGCGCGAGGTCGTTGGTGCCGAGCGAGCCGAAGTCGCAGTCACCGAGGACGTGCTCGGCGCGCAGAGCCGCGCCGGGCACCTCGATCATGACCCCGGCCTTGGGCAGGCCGTTCTCTCGGACACGGCGGGCGAACCACGCCGCCTCCTCGGCGGTCGCGACCATCGGCGCCATGACGCGCACGTCGGCGCCGGTGGCCTTGCGGGCGTTCTCCAGTGCCTCGAGCTGGGCATCGAGCAGGTCGGGGCGCTCGGCCGAGAGGCGCAGGCCGCGACGACCCAGCGCCGGGTTCTCCTCCGGGCCGAGGTCGGCGAAGGCCAGTGGCTTGTCCGCGCCCGCGTCGAGCGTGCGCACGACGACTCGACGGTCCCCGAACGGCGCGAAGACCTTGGTGTAGATCTCGGTCTGCTCCTCGACCGTCGGTGCCTTGTCGCTGGAGAGGAAGACGAACTCGGTGCGGAAGAGCCCGACGCCCTCGAGGTCCTGGGGCCCGGCCTCCTCGGCATCCTTGATGCCGCCGATGTTGGCGAGCAGGGCGACGTGGTGGCCGTCCTTGGTCCGCCCCGGGCCCGAGGTGGCGGTCAGCGCGGCGGCGCGCTTCTCGCGCCGCTCGCGCAGGCCGTCGACATAGGCGCCCGTCGGGTTGAGCGTGACCTCACCGGAGTCCCCGTCGACGGCGACCCGCGTGCCGGGCGCGATCTGCGTCGCGTCGGGGCACTGCACGACAGCAGGGATGCCCATCTGCGCGGCGAGGATCGCGGTGTGGCTGGTGCGACCGCCGGCCTGGGTGATGATGCCGGCGACGAGGGCACGGTCGAGCGTGGCGGTCTCGGCCGGCGCGAGGTCCTCGGCGACGATGACGCTCGGGACGTCGAAGTGCGGCACCCCCGGTGCCGGCACGCCGAGCACGGCCGCGATGGCGCGGGAGCCGACGTCACGCAGGTCGGTGACCCGCTCGGCGAAGTAGCCCCCCAGTGCCTCGAACTGCGCGGCGTAGTCCTCGATGGCGGCCGAGATCGCGTTGGCCTTGCCCTTGCCCGCGGTCAGGTGCTTGCCGGCGGCCTTGTGCAGGCCCTTGTCCTTGGCGATGAGGGCCGTGGCCTTGAGGATCTGCTGGGCGGTGTCGTCGGCATGGCGCGCGCGACCCTCGAGGTCGGCGGCGACGCTGTCGAAGGCCGCCTTGACGTCGACGAGGGCGGCCTCGGGGTCGGTCGTCGGCGCCTCGTTCGCCGGGGCGGTCACCGCGGGCGCCACCTGGACCACCGGTCCGTATGCCGTGCCCGGGCTGACGCCGATGCCCCGCCGCAGCTCGGCGTCGGTGGGTGGGGTCGCGGTCGAGTCCGTCATCGTCGTCGCCTCGCTCACTCGGCGTCGAGGTCGCGCGAGAGGAGCTCGACCAGGCCGTCGAGCACCTCCTCGGCCCCCTCGCCCTCCGCGGTGAGCACGACCTCCTCGCCGTGCTTGGCCCCCAGGGCCATCACGCCCAGGATCGAGGTCGCATCGACCGCGTCCTCCCCCGGACGCCCGATCTCGACGTCCAGGCCACTCTGCGAGGCCTGCTCGACGAAGATCGCCGCCGGCCGGGCATGCAACCCGACCGAGGACGCAATGCTGACGGTGCGCTGTGCCATGTGGTGTTCTCCCTGCGTGTTGAGTTGATCGGGTCTCAGCGGATCGGGGTGCTCAGGTCGAGGTCGGTGCTCACGGTCACCGCGACCGGAGCGAGGTCGGCGGGGCCCGGGACCTCACTGCCGGGCAGGGTCACGGCGGCGGCCCCCCACCGGACGCCGGACTCGAGGGCGGCGGCTGCGTCGCCACCGGCGGCGAGGACGTGCAGGACCCCGGCGAGGAGGCAGTCGCCGGCGCCGACGGTGGAGAGCGGGTTGGAGATCGTCGCGATCGCGTGCACGACGGTGTCGGCGTCGACGAGGACGGCGCCGTCGCCGCCCAGGCTGACGACGACCGTCGGGATGCCCTGCTGCACAACGCCCCTGGCGGCCTCGATGACGTCCCCGAGGGTCGGCAGCGCCCGGCCGACGAGCTCCTCGAGCTCCTCGTGGTTGGGCTTGATGAGGTCGGGGCGCGCGGCGACCGCCGGCACCATCGGGGCGCCGGAGGAGTCGATGGCCACCTTGCACCCCTTGGCGCGCAGCCGGGTGACGAGGTCGGCAAGGAGTGACTCGGGGGCCCCGGGGGGCAGGGAGCCGCAGCCGACCACCCAACCCGAGCTCACGGCATACGACTCGACGGCGGCGAGCAGGGCCTCGGTCTCTTCCGGTCCGAAGGCGGGACCGGGCTCGTTGACCTTGGTGGTCGTGCCATCGGGCTCGACGACAGCGACGTTCATCCGGAGGTTTCCGTCGACGGCGACGCCGTGGTGGCTGACGCCCGCGACGTCGAGGAGCTCGGCCATGAGGTGCCCCTCGGGACCGCCCATCGGCATCACGGCCACGGTCCCGGAACCGTTGGCGGACAACGCTCGCGAGACGTTGACGCCCTTGCCGCCGGGGTCGATGCGGCTGCTCGTGGCGCGGTTGACCTCCCCGTGGTCGAGCTGGGGCACCGCGATCGTGCGGTCGATGCTCGGGTTGGGGGTCAGAGTGACGATCATGCGCGCACCACATCCGTTCCTGCGGCATCGAGTTGGGCCGCGGTTTCGTCGTCGAGGTTGGTGTCGGTCACGAGGAGGGCGATCTCCTCGAGCCGGGCAAAGCGGTGGAAGTGCTCCTGGCCGGCCTTGGTCGCGTCGCTCACGACGATGGCCCTCCGGGCGGCCAGGGTCATGGCGCGCTTGGCGGCGGCCTCGGCCTGGTCGGGGGTGCTCATCCCGCGACCGACCGAGTAGCCATTGGTGCCGAGGAAGGCCACGTCGACGATCACGTCGGTGAGGGCATCGAGCAGCCACTCCCCCACGGCCGCACCGGTGCGTTGCCGGACGCGCCCGCCGAGGAGGTAGAGGTCGACCCGGTCGTGCTCGGAGAGGGTCGCGGCGATGGTCACCGAGTTGGTGACCACCGTCAGCGCGCGATCGGTGGGGAACCGGTCGGCGATCGCCTGCGTCGTCGTGCCCGAGTCGAGCAGGACGGTGCCCTCGTCCGGGAGCTCCTCCAGGGCCCGCTGGGCGATCCGCACCTTCTCGGCGCTGGCCTGCCCGAGGCGGGTCGCCACGGTGGGTTCGACCTCGAGCCGGTCGACCGGGAGGGCGCCGCCGTGCACACGCCGCACGAAGCCACGGCGCTCCAGGGCGGTGAGGTCACGGCGGACCGTCTCGGCGGTCACACCGAGGTCCTCGGCCAGCCCGGTGACCTCGACCCGGCCCACGGAGCGGGCCAGGTCGAGGATGCGCTTCTGGCGCTCGGGGGCGTACATCGACGTCGCCGTGGTCTCGTGTCAGCGTGCGTGTGCCGTGGCGCCGGTCAGGGCTCGACCGTCACCTTGATCGCCTCGCCGCGGGCGACGATGTCGAAGGCGGTCAGGACGTCCTCGAGCGGGATGTGCTTGGTGATGAGGTCCTTGACCGGCACCTGGCCGGTCGCGATGTACTCCAGCGCCCGCTTGTTGTGCTCCGGCGAGGATCCGTTGGCGCCGTGGACGTGCAGCTGGCGGTAGTGGATGAGGTTGGAGTCGGCCTTGATGAACGGGTCGTTCTTGGGCAGGCCGCCGAAGAAGGAGATCCGGCCCTGGCGGGCGGCCATCGAGATGGCCTGCTCCTGGGTGACATTGGCCGGCGTCGCGGTGATGATGACGTCGGCGCCCCGGCCTCCGGTGAGCTCCATGACCTTGGCGACGACGTCCTCCTTCGCGGAGTTGATGACGTGGTCGGGCTGCACGGCGTCGGCCGACATCTGGAGGCGCTCGTCGTTGATGTCGACGAGGACGACGGTGCCGACCTTGTGGACACCGCGGGCGATGCGGATGTGCATGCAGCCGATCGGGCCGGCGCCGAAGACGACGGTGAAGTCACCCTCCTCGATGCCGAGCTGCTCCTGGGCGTTGATCGCGCAGGCGAAGGGCTCGGCCGCGCTCGCCTCGTCGAAGCCGACGCCGTCGGGGATCCGGTTGAGGCCGTCGACCTTGAGCACCTGCTCCGGGACGATCATGTACTCGGCGAATCCGCCGTCGTACTGGTAGCCCACGCTGGTCTGGTTCTGGCAGACCTCCATCCAGCCCTTGCGGCACTCGTGGCACTCACCACAGGGGACGGCCGCGATGCACTGCACGCGGTCGCCGACCTGGAAGCCGCCCAGGGCCTCGGCGCCCACCTCGACGACCTCGCCGGCGACCTCGTGACCCATCGTCGTCACGCGGGTGATGTTGACGTGGCCGTTCTTCTTGATCTTCACGTCGGTGCCGCAGGTGGAGCAGTTGCGCACCTTGATCTTGACCTCGCGGGGTCCACACTCGGGCTCGGGGACGTCCTCGACCCGGACGTCCTCGGGGGCGTAGAACCGCAAAGCCTTCATCCGATGCTCCTTTGCATGCAGCCTCGGCTCGGTCGGCGCGAGGGCTGTGTTTGTGTGGACTTGGTTTCGATCCTGCCCGAGTGTCGCGAGCGCGTCAACCGTTGGTGTCAAAAGTTTGTCTTGACTTACACACAACCGGAACGATACAAATGCAATCACAGATCCTCAGTGAGGCGGATCACACCGAAAGGAATGGCATGGCCAGCACCACGGCTCCGAGCGCGGAGCGCACCTCGGCCCGGGTTCACGTCCAGAAGTTCGGCACCTTCCTGTCGAACATGGTCATGCCCAACATCGGCGCCTTCATCGCCTGGGGCTTCATCACCTCCCTGTTCATCAAGGTCGGCTGGCTGCCGCTCATGGGCATCGGCACGGCCGAGAACAGCTGGGTCGCCGCACTCGGTGGGTGGGGGGAGTACGACGGCAAGGGCATCGTCGGCCCGATGATCACCTACCTGCTGCCGCTGCTCATCGGCTACACCGGTGGCTACAACATCTACAAGACCCGCGGCGGCGTCGTCGGTGCGATCGCGACGATGGGTGTCATCGCCGGCACCAGCATCCCGATGTTCATGGGCGCGATGATCATGGGCCCGCTCGGTGGCTGGTCGATCAAGAAGATCGACGCCCTCTGGGACGGCAAGATCAAGCCCGGCTTCGAGATGCTCGTCAACAACTTCGCCGCCGGCATCTGGGGCATGATCCTGGCCATCCTCGACTTCTTCATCATGAGCCCGATCGTCACCTGGATCGCGAGCCAGCTCGAGAAGATGATCGACTTCCTCGTCAGCAACAACATCCTGCCGGCGACCTCGATCATCATCGAGCCGGCCAAGGTGCTCTTCCTCAACAACGCCCTCAACCACGGCGTCCTGACCCCGCTCGGCACCAACGAGGCCAAGGAGTCGGGCAAGTCGATCCTGTTCCTCCTCGAGGCCAACCCGGCGGCCGGACTCGGCCTGCTGCTCGCCTACATGGTCTTCGGCAAGGGCATGGCCAAGGCCTCCGCCTCGGGTGCCGCGATCATCCACTTCTTCGGTGGCATCCACGAGATCTACTTCCCCTACGTCCTGGCCAAGCCGAAGCTCATCCTCGCGATGATCGCCGGTGGTGCGACCCAGATCGCGACCAACCTGGTCTTCGGCTCGGGCCTGCGGGCCCCCGCGGCTCCCGGCTCGATCATCGCCGTGCTCTCCCAGACGGCGCCCGACAGCTTCGTCGGCGTGATCCTCTCGGTCATCCTCGGCGCGGCCGCGAGCTTCATCGTCGCTGCCTTCCTGCTCAAGCTGGAGAAGGGCGACGACGACGGCGACCTCACCGCCGCGACGGCCTCGATGGAGTCGATGAAGGGCAAGAAGTCCTCGGTCGCCGGCGCCATCACCGGCGCTGGTGCCGGTGCGGCCGCGCTGGCCGGGCCGGTCAAGAACATCGTCTTCGCCTGCGACGCCGGCATGGGTTCCTCGGCCATGGGCGCCTCGGTCCTGCGCCGCAAGATCCAGGCGGCGGGCTTCGGCGACGTCACGGTCGTCAACAAGGCGATCGCCAACCTCACCGATGACGTCGACCTGCTCGTCACCCACCAGGACCTGGCCAACCGCGCCAGCCAGAAGGCACCCTCGGCCGCGCTCTACACGGTCGACAACTTCATGGCGAGCCCGGTCTACGACCAGATCGTCGAGGACCTCAAGGCCAGCAACGGCGGCGGGGTGTCCGCTGCGGCACCGGTGGCGGCCGGCGCCGGGGCTGCGGCTGCCGGTGGGGTCGCCACGGCGACCGCCAAAGACACCCTCCTCTCGCTCGACGCGATCCGGCTCACCGGGTCCGCCGCCGACCGTGACGGTGCCATCAGCGAGGCCGGGGCGCTGCTGCTCGGCACCGGTGCCGTGACACAGGCCTATGTCGACTCGATGCACGAGCGCGAGAAGTCGGTCTCGACCTACATGGGCAACCTGCTCGCGATCCCGCACGGCACGAACGAGGCCAAGGGCGGCATCAACCACTCCGCGCTCTCCTTCGTGCGCTACCCCGAGGGCATCACCTGGAACGGCAAGCCGGTGAAGTTCGTCGTCGGTGTCGCCGGCGCCGGCGACGACCACCTCGCGATCCTGGCCAACCTGGCCAAGGTCTTCCTCGACAAGGGCCAGATCGCCCGGCTCGAGGCGGCCACCTCGGCCGAGGAGGTCCAGGAGATCCTCGCCACCGTCGAGGCCTGAGCCGCACCCCTCACGCCATGGGCCCCCGGGACACTCCCCGGGGGCCCTAGCGCGTGCAGGGGCACTCGCTAGGGGATGCGGGACTCCAGGACGTAGCCGCGCGGGGTCAGCACGAGCGTCGGCTCGACGAGGTCGAGCGGCGGCTCGTCGGCGAGGAAGGCCTCGACGGTGTCGAAGGAGGCCAGCTGCTCGAGGCTGACGATCGTCGGCGGCATGAGCCGCAGCTCGCCCCGGGCCGCGAGGGCGAGGATGTCGGCCGGGTGACCCCAGCCCTCGGCCTCGGTCTCGGTGGTCGTGCCGATCGCCTCCTGGCCGGCCGGCATACGGGTGGCGAAGAACCACGTGTCATAGCGCCGCGGCTCCAGCGCCGGGGTGACCCATCGGCCCCGGCAGCGCAGGGCACCGGCGTCCACCCGAACCCCGCACTCCTCCTCGACCTCGCGCACGGCTGCGCCGAGGATCGACCGGACGTCCTGCCCGGGCAGCGCCAGCCGAGCGGCGAGCGCCGCCAGCACCCCGGGCTCGACCGGGAACTCGGCATCGCCGGGATCGACGCGACCGCCGGGGAAGACGACCATGCTCGGCGCGAACGCCATCGTGGGCGCGCGCCGCTGCATGAACACCTCGGGGCCCAGGGCGCCGTCCCGCACGAGCAGCACCGTGGCCGCCCGACGCGGCTCGGCGACGGGCGCGCCCGCGGCGATCCACCGGCGGGCCATCGCGTCGAACGCCGGGCTCACCTCATCGGCGAACGAGCGCACCACCGCCATGGCGGATCCGATCGCCCTCAGTCGGCGACGTGGACGATGACCTCGACCTCGACCGGGGCGTCGAGTGGCAGGGCAACGACGCCCACGGCGGACCGGGCGTGGATGCCCTGGTCACCGAAGACCTTGACGAAGAACTCGCTCGCGCCGTTGACGACACCGGGCTGCCCGCTGAAGGAGGGGTCGGAGGCGACGAAGCCGACGACCTTGACGATCCGCTGGACCCGGTCGAGGTCTCCGACGACGGACTTCACGGCGGCGATCGCGTTGAGCGCGCACTGCTGGGCCATCTCCTTGGCCAGTTCCGGCGCGACGAGGCCCTCGCCCTCGCCGACCTTGCCGGTCGCGGCCATGGCGCCGTCCTTCATCGGCAGCTGGCCCGAGACGTAGACGCGGGAGCCGTCCAGCACCGCGGGCACGTAGGCGGCCACGGGCGGCACGACCTCGGGGACGGTCAGGCCGAGCTCGGCGAGCCGGTCTTCGACTGCACTCATGTCACTGCTCCTTGGGTCGCTTGAAGTAGGCGACGAGTCCGCCGCCGGGGCCCTCGACGACCTGGACCAGCTCCCAGCCGTCGGCGCCGAAGTTGTCGAGGATCGCCTTGGTGTTGTGGACGATCACGGGGGCGGTGAGGTACTCCCACTTCTGCATGCTCGCCACCATAGTGTGGAGCGATGAGCAGCGACGACCACCCGGTCCTGTCCGCGACCGCCCGGCCGGCCGACCGCACCGAGGTGACCGGCCCGGAGGCGACCGATGTCTACGACGTCTGGGAGCCACCGGTCGGGCGACCCGCGCGCGGCACCACCATCGCCCTCGTCCACGGCGGCTTCTGGCGGGAGACGTACGACCGCACCCACCTGCAGCCACTCGCCGCCGCGCTCGCCGAGGACGGCTTCCACGTCGCCAACCTCGAGTACCCCAGGATCGGTATGCCGGGGGGCGGCTGGCCGGGCACCGGCACCGCCGTCGCGGCTCGGGTCGAGAGCGTCGTGGCCGACCCACGGCTGCCCGCGCAGGTCGTCGTCGCGGGCCACTCCGCCGGTGGGCACCTGGCCCTGTGGCTCGCCTCCCAGCCGGCCCCTCCGTGCGCGGCCGCCCTCGCCCTGGGGCCGGCGGCGGACCTGCGCGCCGTCCACGCCCTGGGCCTGTCCCAGGGTGCGGCCCAGGCCCTGCTCGCCACCACCCCCGAGGCCGACCCCGAGGGCTGGGAGCGCGCCGATCCCGGGCGCCAGCACGTCGAGGTGCCCTGCGCGATCATCACCGGAGCGCGCGACGAGGTGATCCCCGAGGCGGTCGTCACGGCATACCGGGAGACCCGGCGAACGGACGAGCCGGTGCGCTTCGCGACGGTCGCGACGGCCGACCACTTCGACCTCGTGGACCCCACCCACGAGGCCTACCTCACGCTGCTCGCCGAGCTCGAGGAGCTCGGCCTCCACCTACGCTGATCCGTATGCCGTCCCCCGCCCTGGCCCGCTCGCTCACCGACGCCCGCCTCCATGTCGTCACCGGGAAGGGGGGCACCGGCAAGACGACGGTGGCCGCCGCGCTCGCACTGGCGCTGGCCGCGCAGGGGCGCCGGGTGCTGCTCGCCGAGGTCGAGGGACGCCAGGGCATCTCCCAGGCCTTCGACGTCCCACCGCTCGGCGACGACGAGGTGCGCCTCGTCACCGACCCCAGCGGGGGCGAGCTGTGGGGCCTGTCGGTCGACGCCAAGCCGGCGCTCATGGAGTACCTCCAGACCTTCTACAAGCTGGGGCGCGCGGGCGCGGCCCTGGAGAAGGTCGGTGCGATCGACTTCGCGACGACGATCGCGCCGGGCGTGCGCGACGTCCTGCTCATCGGCAAGGTCTACGAGGCCACCGGGCGGACCGACGGGGCGCGGCGCGGGCAGGGTCGGCTCGTCTACGACTCGGTCGTGCTCGACGCGCCGCCGACCGGGCGGGTCGTGCGCTTCCTCAACGTCAACCACGAGGTCGCCGACATCGCGCGCGTCGGCCCGATCCGCGGCCAGGCGGAGTCGATCACGCGCATGCTGCGCGACCGGTCGACGCTGGTCCACATCGTCACCCTCCTCGAGGAGATGCCCGTGCAGGAGAGCGTGGACGCCATCGCCGAGCTCACCGCGCACCGCTTCGGCGTCGGGGCGGTGATCGTCAACCTCGAGCGCGAGGCCCTGCTCTCGGCCGCGACGCGGGCTGCCCTCGACGACCCCGCCCTCGAGGAGAGGGTGCGGGCCGACCTCACCGCGGCGCGCGTCCGCGCGAGCGGGCCGGTGGTCCGCGGGCTGCTCGCCGAGGCGGAGGACCACGTCGAGCGTCTGCTCCTCGAGGACGAGATGCGCGCCGAGATCCGCTCCCAGGACGTGCCCGTCCTCCACCTGCCCGCCCTGCCCGGGGGCGTCGACGGCGGCGGGCTGAGCGTCCTGGCCCAGGCCCTCACCGAGCAGGGGGTGCGCTGATGAGCCCCACCGCTGACCGCGCGATGCCCGCCTTCGACATCGACACCCTCATCAGCGATGCCCACGTGGGGGTCGTCGTGTGCTGCGGCTCCGGCGGGGTCGGGAAGACCACGACGGCCGCAGCGCTGGCCCTGCGGGCGGCCGAGGCCGGTCGCCGGGTCGTCGTCCTCACCATCGACCCGGCCCGGCGCCTCGCCCAGAGCCTGGGGCTCAGCGAGCTCGACAACACACCGCGACCGGTCCAGGGGATCGACGCGGCCGCCGGCGGCACCCTCGACGCGATGATGCTCGACATGAAGCGCACCTTCGACGACGTCGTCGAGGCGCACGCGACCCCGGAGAAGGCCGCCCAGATCCTGGCCAACCCCTTCTACCAAGCGGTGTCCTCCTCCTTCGCCGGCACACAGGAGTACATGGCGATGGAGAAGCTCGGGCAGCTGCGGGCCCAGGCCGAGCGCACCGGCCAGTGGGACCTCATCGTGGTCGACACCCCGCCGTCGCGATCGGCGCTGGACTTCCTCGATGCCCCCAAGCGACTCGGCTCCTTCCTCGACGGCCGGTTCATCCGACTGCTCAGCGCCCCGGCCAAGGCGAGCGGGCGGGCCTACCTCAAGGTGTTCAGCGTCGGCGTCAACCTCGCGACCAACACGCTCGGCAAGATCCTCGGCGGGCAGATGCTCACCGACGTGCAGACCTTCGTCGCGGCGCTGGACACGATGTTCGGCGGGTTCCGGGAGCGCGCCGATGTCACCTATGCCCTGCTCAAGGAGGACGCGACGGCCTTCGTCGTCGTCGCGGCCCCGGAGCGCGACGCCCTGCGCGAGGCCGCCTACTTCGTCGACCGCCTCGGCGAGGAGCGGATGCCGCTGGCCGGACTGGTCGTCAACCGCATCCAGGCGGTGCCGGCCGGGGCGCTGTCCGCGGCACGGGCCCTCGCCGCCGCCGAGCAGCTCGCCGAGGGAAGCGACCAGGGGTCAGGAGGCCAGGCCGCGTCGGCGACCGTGGAGCTGCTGCGGCTCCACGCGGCGCTGGCGACGACGGCGGACCGGCAACGCGCCCAGGTGAGCCGGTTCGCGGCCGGGCACCCCGGCATACCGGTGGTGGAGGTGCCGGCCGCGGCGACCGACATCCACGACCTGCAGGGACTGCGGTCGATCGGCGTGGCGCTCGCCGGCTGAGCCAGCCGGGTCAGAAGGTGGCGGGGCTGAGGCCGCCGTCCTTGGCGGCGGCGAGCACCGAGCTCCACGACTCGACATCCGGTCGGCGCCGCAGCAGGGCCCGACGCTCGCGCTGCGTCATGCCGCCCCAGACCCCGAAGTCGATCCGGCTGTCGAGCGCGTCCGCGAGGCACTCGGCGACGACCGGGCAACCGCGGCAGACGAGCTTGGCGGTGCGCTGCGCCTTGCCCTGGACGAAGAGTGCGTCAGGGTCCTGCCCCGAGCAGCTCCCCTGGCGGGCCCAATCGGCGACCCAAGCCGAGGTCGCGCGCGGCATGGTCGGTGCCAACGTCATGGGTGAAACCTCCGAGATCCTGCAGGCACGCGCCTATGCTCGCGTGGGCGCGTGCCCTCAAGCAAGGACTGTATGAACGATAGGCGCTTCACTCCATGCCCCGGAGGGCTGAGGCCGACTAGTCCGAAATAACTAGTCATTGGATCCCATTCGTCACTTGCATCCCACGCGTCCGGGGCGGGGCGTGGGTCGGCCCGCCGTCCAGCACCGGACGTTCACGGGTTCGGGGGTTACGCTTGCCGCCATGCAAGGTCGCGCACAGAACCTGTCAGCCGTGCTCAGGCTGCTGGGCGGCTTCCTCGTCCTCAGCATGATGAGCGGGCTGCTCGTCGCGGGCATCGGCATCCCCGCCGTGGGGGCGGTGGGCACGGCCGCCAAGGGCGGGGTCAAGGCCTTCAACGACCTGCCCAGCGACTTCGAGATCAACCCCCTCGCCCAGCAGTCGCGCATCCTCGACGCCGGCGGCAATGTCATCGCCAACCCCTACGACGAGAACCGCATCATCGTCACCCTCGACAAGATCTCGCCCTGGATGCAGAAGGCGCAGATCGCGATCGAGGACTCGAGGTTCTACACGCACGGGGGCCTGGACCTGCGCGGCTTCACGCGGGCCCTTGTGTCGAACTTCTCCGGCGGCGACGTGCAGGGCGCGTCCACGCTCACCCAGCAGTACGTGAAGATCACGCTCCAGGAGAACGCCCTGCGCGCGGGCGACAAGGCCGCCGCCCAGGCCGCGACCGCCAAGAACTACACGCGCAAGCTCCAAGAGCTCAAGTACGCGATGAACGTCGAGCAGAACTTCACCAAGGACCAGATCCTCCAGGGCTACCTCAACCTCGTCTACTACGGCGACCAGGCCTACGGCGTCGAGGCGGCCAGCCAGAACTACTTCGGCATCAGCGCAGCCGAGCTCAACCTCAGCCAGGCCGCGCTGCTCGCGGGGATCGTGCAGCAGCCGGGTGCGTACAACCCGGTGGAGCACCCCGAGCAGTCGCAGGCCCGGCGGGACGTCGTGCTCTCGCGCATGGAGCAGCTCGGCGTGGCCCCCGCCGAGGAGGTGGCGGCCGCCAAGGCGATCGACGTGAAGTCGATGATCCACAAGAAGGAGGCCAAGGGCACCTGCCACCGTTCCTCCCAGCCCTACTTCTGCGCCTTCGTCATGGCCTGGCTGGAGAAGTCACCGCACATGGCCGCCCTCGGTGCCACGCCCGCGGAGCGCCTGAAGAACATCAACCAGGGCGGCCTGACCATCCAGACCACCCTCAACCCGACCATGCAGCAGATCGCCATGGACCGGGTGACCGAGGCCGTCCCGATCGGGAACGACAACAACCTCGGTGGGGCGGCCACGATCATCGAGCCCGGCACGGGCAAGATCCTGGCGATGGCGCAGTCCTCGGACTACACGCAGACGCAGGTCGTCTGGAACGCCGACAAGGAGTACGGCGGCGGTCCCTATGGCTGGCAGATCGGGTCGACGGCCAAGGCCTACGCCCTCGTCAACGCCCTCGAGCGGGGCATGCCGCTGGACTCCGACATCTACGCCCCGCAGGCGAGCCCGACCAAGCCGGCCATCTTCACCCGTGACCAGGTGCACGACGAGTGCGGCATGGACAAGCCGTGGGAGGTCGAGAACGACTACTCCGTGGGCGGCACCATGTCGCTGCAGAAGGCGACGAGCCAGTCCATCAACACCGCCTTCGCCGAGCTCGTCCTCAGCCTCGGCGGCTGCTCGGTGCGCGACACCATGACCAAGCTCGGCCTGCACTCCAGTGACGGGCAGCCGGTCGAGGGCGTCATCTCCGCGATCACCCTCGGCGCCGGCACGGCCACGCCGATGACCATGGCCTCCTCCTATGCGACCCTGGCCGCCCGCGGCGTCTACTGCGAGCCGTACCCGATCGTGTCGATCACCACGGCCGACCAGCAGGCACTCCAGGTCCCGCCCTCGGCGTGCAACCAGGTCGTGGCGCCCGAGGTCGCCGACGGGGTCAACCGCCTGCTCCAGGGCCCGCTCCAGAACGGCACCGCGGCCGGAGCCTGGAACAACAGCCGGCCCGCCGCGGGCAAGACGGGGACGACGAACGACCACAACCAGTCGTGGTTCGTCGGGTACACCCCGCAGCTGTCCACCGCTGTCTGGATCGGCAATGTCGTGCCGGCCCGCGACGACGGCAGGGCCTACACGCTCAACGGCAAGTGCTTCGGCGTCTACGGCTGCCGCGGACAGGTCTTCGGTGGCACCATCGCCGCCCCCGTGTGGGGCAAGATCATGGCCCAGGCCAGCGACGGCATGCCGGTGGTGGACTTCACCGCCCCGACGTCGGCCACGCTCAACGGCCAGAAGGTCGCCATCCCCCGCGTCGCCGGGATGACGCAGTCGGCGGCCATCGAGGCCCTCCGAGCGGCCGGATTCACCGGCTACACCGCGGGCACCACCAGCAGCGGCGTTCGCAAGGGCCTGGTGGCGGGGACCAGGCCGAGTGGATCCGCCGTCCAGGGGTCGGCCATCGGCCTGGTCATCTCCAGCGGCAGTGCACCGGCTCCGGCCCCCGCACCGGTCCCGGATCCCAACGTCCCCGCACCGGATCCCAATGCCGGCAACAACGGCAATGGCAACGGCAACGGGCCCCCTCCGGGCACCCCACCCAACCCGGGCTGATCAGCCCAGCGCACTCCTGACGGCGGCCGCCACGCGGCCGCCGTCAGCACGTCCGGCGACCTCCGCCTGGGCGACCTTCATCACCTGGCCGAGCTGCGGCATACCGGTGGCGCCGGTGGCCGCGACGGCGCGGGCCACGATGGCGGCGAGCTCGTCGTCGCCGAGCTGCGCCGGCAGGTAGCCCTCGAGGATGGCCAGCTCGGCCTCCTCGGTCGCGGCGAGCTCGGGCCGCTGCGCGGCGAGGTATGCCGTGGCCGCCTCCTTGCGCTTCTTGGCCTCCTTGGCGAGCACCTTGAGGACCTCGTCGTCGGAGAGCTCACGGGCCTCGTCACCGGCGACCTCCGCGGTCGTCACGGAGGTCAGCGCCATGCGCAGGGTGCCGGCGCGCACCTTGTCGTGGGCACGCATGGCGTCGTGCAGGTCGTGCTGGAGCTGGGCCTTGAGGCTGAGGTCGGACATGGCCCCAGTCTGACACCGGGCCTGCCACGGGGGAGAATGGTTTGATGCACCCCCTCCTGACCGGACTGGGCGGGCTCGTCGCGACGGGCGTCGCCGGGGTCGCCTATGCCTCGCTCGTCGAGCGCAACCTGTTCACCCTGCGCCACTTCGAGGTGCCTGTCCTGCCCGCCGGGGCCCGGCCGATCAGGGTGCTCCAGCTCTCCGACCTGCACCTCGTGCCGCGCCAACAGCGCAAGATCGACTGGGTCCGCGGGCTCGAAGCCCTCGAGCCGGACTTCGTCGTCAACACCGGCGACAACTTCGCGGCCATGGATGCCGCGCCCGCGCTGGTGCGGGCCATGGAGCCGCTCATGGAGCGCCCCGGGGTCTTCGTCATGGGGTCGAACGACTACTACGCCCCGCACGTCAAGAATCCTGCCGTCTATCTCACCGATCGCTACGCCAAGGCACCCAAGGAGCGCCCGATGCTCCCCACGGATGAGTTGCGCTCGGCGTTCACCGCGGCCGGGTGGACCGACCTCAACAACGCCCGCAAGATCCTGCCGATGGGCTCCGACGACCTCCCCGTCGAGCTGGTCGGGGTGGACGACCCGCACATCGAGCTCGATGACTACGCGATGGTGGCCGGGCCGGCCTCGCCGGACGCGTCCCTGACCGTGGGTGTCGTCCACGCCCCCTACCAGCGCGTGCTCGACGCGATGGTCGGCGACGGCGCCGGACTCGTCATCGCCGGTCACACCCACGGCGGGCAGCTCGCTGTCCCCCTCTACGGGGCCCTCGTCACGAACTGCGACCTCGACCGCTCCCGCGCCAAGGGAATGTCGCGCTGGTGGGAGGGCGCCGGCCTCGGTGAGGGGCGCGCGCGGCCCTCGTCAGCGGCACCGGAGCACGCGGCATACCTGCATGTGTCCGCCGGCCTGGGGACCTCGCCGTTCGCCCCGGTCCGCTTCGCCTGCCGCCCGGAGGCCACGCTGCTCACGCTCGTGCCGCGCGGCTGAGCCGGCCCGCTCCCCCGGCGCCGGACCGATTTCGGGGTATGCCGGGGGGTCGGCTATCCTCGGGTGGCTGCCCAGACGGGTGGCCAGCCACGGGGTGTGGCGCAGCTTGGTAGCGCGCTTCGTTCGGGACGAAGAGGTCGCAGGTTCAAATCCTGTCACCCCGACCAGTTGGCTTTAGGGCTCTGACCTGCGGAAACGCGGTCAGAGCCCTTCTGCTTCCCCCGCCCTCGGGCACAAGTGGGGCATAAGGGCACCCGTCGCGAACAGGTAAGACCCCCGCGAGGCGGCAACCTCCGGGGGTCGGACGACAGCAGTTCGAGGTGCTGACGTGACGTCAATGGTAGCCGTGGACGCTCCGCCCGTGAAGGGCGTCGAGCTCCTGGCTGTCGGGCGTCCTGTCCCCTCGCGTCGTCGCTTGCGTGGCTCTGCCCTGGGGTTGGGCGGGCGGTGGTCCATGGCGTAGCCATCGACGCTCGACGCGGCGCTGGACAGGGCCTCAGCCGCGAGACCAAAACGATCGACGCCCCCGGTGACTGACCTTCAAGACCCTCGAACCGGCGCGGGTCGCCTGCAGTGCGGCAGTGGCCACACCTGCTGCGGGTTCGCGGACAGCCTGCTCCTCAGCCGAGGGCAGGCCAGACGGCGTGGGCTGGAATCAACTGTCAATGGCCATGTCGCGGTCCCCGCTGGTGGCCAACTGAAAGTCCCCACCCCTCGCTGAGTTTCAGGTGGTCTTGAGTCGGGTTCCTCCGTTCGCTCTGGCCTGTTTCATTCGGTAGGAGTCGCCGTCGGTGATGACGGTGTGGCAGTGGTGCAGGAGCCGGTCGAGCATGCTGACCGCGGTGGTG
>Ga0209570_1000281_pt1 | contig 83579 bp, 68 predicted proteins | sample EBPBio172007_DNA_FD_185861 | JGI IMG/M metagenome (GOLD analysis project Ga0209570, IMG submission 185861) | Wastewater treatment Type I Accumulibacter community from EBPR Bioreactor in Madison, WI, USA - Reactor 1_9/17/2007_ DNA (SPAdes)... | ecosystem: Engineered > Bioreactor > EBPR >... | reverse complement strand
GCGAATACTATTTTTTACGCTCAAGCGCGGAGTACAGACCCTACTTGTCCAACGGCCATTAGTACAAGCCGAGTGCCAGCGACAATTAATGCGCAAGATTGTACGAAAGAAGTGGATTTGGCTTTATCGAAGTCGATAAGCAAGAAAATTGCTCAGATTGGGGATGTGCTGACCTATACCTTAAAAGTATGGAATGAATCAGCGACGAATGCGACAGGTGTGTCGGTAACGGATAGCATGGCGACAACGGTTCAGTTTGTGGGCGGCAGTTTTAGTCCAAGTCGAGGCAATGCGACGATGAGTGGTAATGTGATAAAATGGACGATAGGAAACATCGCAGCGAATGGCGACACGGTGACGTTGACGTATCAGATTAAAGTGACGCAAGAAGGTGTACACTTCAATACGGCGGAGATTTGTACGACCAACGAGAAAGATGTGGATTCGACGCCGTGTAACCACGATGATACGGAAGATGATATCGATCGAGAATGTTTCACGGTGCCCGTGAAGTTGTGTCCGAGTGAAGTGGTAGAATTGAAGGTTCCTGCTAACTATACGAATGTACAGTGGTTCAAGAATGGGGGTACGACGGCGGTAGCGACGGGCAATACGGTGCTATTGTCAGAGTTGGGAACGTACACGTTCACTGCGACGAACCAGACATGTCCCGCGGGAGGTTGTTGTCCAGTCATCATCGAAGCTGGTACGAACTGCTGCCCAGTTGACTTGTGTATACCATTCACAATTAAGCAGACCAAAAAGGTAGGTAAGAAGCTGTAAGGTTTGGGTTTAAATTTTTGTAAACGTGCAGGAATAACGTCATATGTTATTCCTGCACGTTTTTTTTTGGTGCGATTTTTGTTAGTAAAGGCACTATTTTGAATTGACAAAAATGGAATAACTTATATTAGATAAATCAATGATTTTAGTATAAAGAATCTAAGATTTAGGCTATTATTTTTCATTTGGCCTTTTTTTTGATATGCTTTTTTGCGAGAAAAAAGGTTTTATTCTTAAATAAATTAAACCTTTTTTACAAAAAAGTATATCATCTTGTCAAGAGAAGCCTATGGAGCTTTATGAGGTATAGGGTGTGTTTTTTTGAAATTTTATCTGCTATACTCTAGTGTAGTTGATGTCGCAAATAAGCATTGGGCGTTTAGGTTAAGTCTATCCATCAAGGTTTTTATCAAGCATTTGTCAACTATTTCAATACATTTTTATACGATATGATTTATGAAAAAGTTATTTTTCCTACTTATTACTACGCTGATATTTAGTAGGTTACTTAATGCACAAACGTGTAAAGTCACAGACTTTATTTATTTGAATGATCCCCAGGATTATCAAACACAAGGTTTTGTTCATAAACTCAAAATTGGGACGGGAGGTACGCTGACAGAAGTTTCAAATGGTTTAGGTAATATTCCTTGGTTTCCACAAGGTGGTGGATTAGGTTCTCCACATGGATTGGGACAAGATTTGAATGGTAACCTTTATATCGGTGCAAATTCAGATACTGGACCAATCGCTAAAATTACCTGCGAGGGCACTTTAGTCAACCTAAATTTTATAAATGATGCTGGTTATAATATCGTCTCCAAAGATGGGTATTTATTTGTAAACTCTTCGAGCGATAACCGTATCCGTCGCTATGCCCTTTGTGATGGTTCTGCTCAAGGATACGTAACCCTCAATGGAAGTACTCAGCTTGATTGGGGGCTTTCTATTAGTCCAAACGGTACTTTTTATGCAACGACAGGCCTTGATCCAGCATTTGCCAGCGCTACTGGTACGAAAGCTATCTACAGATTCACCCCTACTGACGCTGATTTTGTTAATCATACAAGTTACTCTCCATTGGTTTCTGCCAACGACGTGCCGCCAGGTGTAGCAGCAGCGAATCTACCTATTCAGTCTGCATGGCTTTGGGGGATTACTGCCGATGATGCGGGTAATATGTATGTAGTAGCTGAAGATCCGTGGTTTAATCATCAAGGTACCACTTGGACGGGATTTACTTGGATATTAAAATATGACCCTAATGGTAATTTAGTAGCTTGGACAAAAGATGAACAGACAACCACGCCTGTATCTGGATTTAAAGGTGGTCGTGGTATTCTTTATTATCCTGCAAAAGATGTATTGTATATTGCTGCTGGCCAGTATGGCGATTGTGTTGCAATGATTAAGCCATCTGATTTATCCTATATGGGTGCGGCAGCAGGGAATGTTCCAAATCAAAACCCTAAAACTCTACGAATTGCTTCTGAGGCTTGCCCCGTGAATGCGTCAACTAAGGTTGATACAACCCTTTGTAATGTAAAAGTAGGAGATAGAATCTTTCTTTCTCAAATCGTTGGTGCTTGTAATGCTCCTATTTGTGGGGGAACTTGGACAGCGGCGTCAACAAACGTAGGTATGTCATTTAATCAATGTGACCTTAGTTTTACTGTTACTGGATTGAACGGATGCGGAAAGTATACGCTAACTAATGTTGGAGGTACATGTGGGGATTTTACTATTGAGGTAAATGTTGATTTTGCCAATATAACTGCATCTGTAATAACTGGTAGTCAAACGGTGTGTGCAGGTACGGATCCTGTTGCTTTTTCGGAAAGTACACCAGCTACGGGTAGTGGTACAGTTAGCTATCAATGGCAGAAAAGTACTACTTCGTGTACTGCGGGTTTTACGGATATTGCTGGAGCTACCAATAGTACCTATGACCCTCCAGTTGTTTCGCAAACTACTTACTATCGAGTAGTAACCTCGGTAGTAGGAGGATGTAGCTTTCCGCAAAAACAATGTAGTGATACAAGTAATTGTGTGACGGTTACAGTAATCCCTGCACCCGCCTTTGGCGGCCTGACTATTTCAAATCCAACTTGTACGGGACCCACAGCCAACAACAACGGAATAATCACCCTTGTATCCGCATTGAATACCGATAAGTATGGTATTAGTACGGCTGGCGCTACTACTTACGATGGCCCAGCGTACAGTTTGGCGGTAACTTATACCCCTAACAAAGATGTGAAAACGGCTATTCCAAATACAGGAGGGTCGTATATTTTACGAATATTTAATGGCTCAAACGATTGCTATAAAGATAGTACGATAACCATTGCTCCAGTGGTATGTTGTACTCTCCCCGTCGCGTCAGTGACGCCCAAAGTACAAACCATTTGCGTGGGCGGTACGGCTTCCGCCTTTACGGCGACGCCAAGTACGGGAGTACAATACAAATGGTACGGTCCGTTGACAAGCGTGACAGCTAGCTTAGGAACGGCCATCAGTGGTGCGACCAACGCTACGTTTACTCCTACAGGAACAGCATTGACTACGGCTGGAGCCAAATTCTACGCCGTCGTGGTCAACACCACGGGAGATGTCGCTTGTGCGGATACTGCGTTTGTTCAATTGAATGTTAGCCAATTAAGCGTACCCGCCGTGACGGCTCAGTGTCATGCCAACGGTACGCCCGAAAGCGGAGCGGATGACTATATGACTTTCAGTATCAACGTGTCAACTACTCCGATGAGTGCCAATAAATTTACGGTAACGGCTACACAAGCAGGGAGTCCGTTGGCCGTGACGTTGTCGAATGGCAGTGCTGCGACGGCGATTAATTGTGGTTTGGATACGCCATTACGCACTCCTGCGGGAAGTGCAGGCAAGGGTAATGTGACGTTGACAATCACGGATAACGTTACAGGTTGTACGACGACTTTGGTGGTGACGGACCCAGGTACGTGTGCCGTGACCTGCGTGCAAGGCACGCCAAGTACCGTGGCCTACGAATACGCCACGCAAGTGGACGTAACGGAGTTGAACGCGTTGCCGATTGTGATACCAAAATTTGATGAACAGGGTGGTACGCGGGTATTGAAATCAGTGAAATTGGAATATACAGTAGGAGGTAAGACGGCGTTTATATTCGAGAACCGTGCGGTACAATCACAGACGTTTACGGCGAAGGCGACATCAGACGCAACGATTACGTTGAACGGAACAGACCTAGCGACAAACACGTTGGAGATGTTGATTCCTAGCACGACGTTGCCGGGGGGTATTTTAGTGCCCGCGACGGGGGCTTGGGCGGGAGATAGCATCCCGTCACCCGTACCAACACCAACGACATTGGGTCGGATGGAGTCTTGGTTAAGTGACTATATGACGGTCTTCAAAGACCCTCGCACGGATGCACGTTGGGTAACGAATGTTACGGGTGATGCGACGGATGACGATGATATGTACGTGGCACCATCGTTGTCGGATTCGAAGAGCGGTGTATTTACCTACACGACAACGGGGGATTTAGCGCCTTTTATTGGGACAGGGAATGTACCATTGAATGTCAGTACATTATCGGGTTTGACGACGAGTGGAGGTGGTGGAAACATCATTTCGCTTCAGCGGACGCGGGCGTACGCAAGTGCAAAAGTGACTTATACGTATGACTGTATTCTGTGTACTAAACCAGTGGCGGTGGTAGCGCCTAAAGCACGAACGATATGTGCTGGAGGTACAGCCGCGGCCTACACAGCGACGCCAAGTACGGGAGTGGAATATAAATGGTACGGTCCACTGGCAGATACAACGAGTAGTTTGGGCACGGCAATCAGCGGTGCGGCTAGTGCGACGTTTACGCCAACGGGTAGTACGTTGACAACGGCAGGGACGAAATACTATGCAGTGGTAGTGAGCACGATAGGTGGTATCAATTGTTCAGACACGGCCTTTGTTCAATTGGTAGTGAATGCCAAACCGAATATTGCTGATGGTAGCGCGACCATTTGCGCAGGTGAGTCAGTCGATTTGACGTCGAAAATTACGAATTATGCTACATATCAAAGTCCAGTATGGACAGTAGGTACGGCAAGTGGCACGGCGGTAACTACGCCAGGATCGGTGAAACCAACTACAACGACGACTTATATTTTGGTAGCCCAAAACGCTGCAGGCTGTAAAGACACGGCGAATGTAGTGGTAACGGTGAATGCCAAACCAAGTGCAGGAAAAGATACGACATTAGTCTGTGTGAATGCCGCGACGAATACATTAGCAACAAGTATAACCCTGTCGCCAAGCCCAGCGGGTGGCACGTGGTCACAAATCGGGACTATACCAGCCACTGCAACGATTACGGGTAATAATGTAACGGGTATGACTGTGACAGGTACTTACCAATTCATCTACACTTCGGCCGCAGGTTGCAAAGACACGATAGCAGTGACGGTAGCCCCATGCGCAGGCTGTGTGAAGCCGAACGCAGGCCCTGATGCGGCGGCGGTATGTCAACCAATAAGTACGGCGAAACTGACTGCGGTAACGACGGGCGGCACGTGGGCACCGATTGGTAGTCCTGCGAATCCATCGGCGGCAAGCATTGATGCCAATGGGAACATCACAGGCTTGAATGCGGCAGGCACCTATAAGTTTGTGTATTCGGTAACTTCAGGAGGCCAAACCTGTACGGATACAGCCCAAGTAGTGGTGAACGCCAAACCGAATATTGCTGATGGTACCGCAGCTATTTGCGCAGGGGAATCAGTAGATTTAACATCGAAAATCACGAACTATGCGACGTATCAAAGTCCAGCTTGGACGGTGGGTACGGTAAGTGGTACGGCAGTGGCGACACCAACTTCAGTGAAGCCAATAGCTACGACAACCTATGTATTGGTAGCCCAAAACGCAGTGGGCTGTAAAGATACGGCCAACGTAGTGGTAACGGTAAATGTCAAACCAAGCGCTGGAAAAGACACGACATTAGTTTGTGTGAATGCCGCAACGAATACATTAGCAACAAGTATAACGTTGTCGCCAAGCATAGCGGGTGGAACATGGTCGCAAATTGGTACGACTCCAGCCAACGCGACGATTACGGGTAATAACGTAACAGGTATGTCAATAGCAGGTACGTACCAGTTTATTTACACTTCGGCGGCAGGTTGCAAAGACACGATAGCAGTGACGGTAGCCCCTTGCGCGGGATGTGTAAAACCGAACGCAGGCCCTGATGCGGCGTCGGTGTGTCAGCCGATAAATACGGCTAAATTGACTGCAGTGACGACGGGTGGTACGTGGGCACCGATTGGCAGTCCTGCGAATCCATCGGCGGCAAGCATTGATGCCAATGGCAACATTACAGGCTTGAATGTAGCGGGCACCTATAAGTTTGTGTATTCGGTAACTTCAGGAGGCCAAACCTGTACGGACACGGCCCAAGTGGTGGTGAACGCCAAACCGAATATTGCTGATGGTAGCGCGACCATTTGCGCAGGTGAGTCAGTAGATTTAACGTCAAAAATTACAAATTACGCCACGTATCAAAGTCCAGCTTGGACGGTGGGTACGGTAAGCGGTACGACCGTGACTACGCCAACTTCAGTGAAAGCAACAGCAACGACGACCTATGTATTGGTAGCCCAAAACGCAGCGGGCTGTAAAGATACGGCGAATGTGGTAGTAACGGTGAATGCCAAACCAAGTGCAGGAAAAGACACGACATTAGTTTGTTCAAATGGCAATGTTCCATCAAGTGTTCAACTAGCAGCCACGCCAACGGGCGGAACTTGGTCGGCGCTGACTGGTAACCCAACGGGTGCAACGGTAAGCAGTTCAGGTTTGGTAAGTATCACCAACGCTACGGCCCAAGGTAAATCATTTAATTTTATCTATTCAGTGAATGGTTGTCAAGATACGGTGAAAGTGATTGTACCAGTTTGTCCTGCTCCTTGTATTAAATCAACGATTAGTTCAGCTGCCCCAGTATGTTCAAACGACGCCCAAACCTACAGCTTCACCTTCACGGTGGCCAATAAATTGGGCATTGTGAAAGTGAATAAAGGCACGTTGAGTGGAAGTAACCCCTACACGGTATCAGGCATTCCATCGGGGCAGAATGTGATTATTACCGACAGCCTGAGTGCGATTTGTAAGTCAGACACGATTATCGCGGGCGTGAATTGTAATTGTAACCCAGCGTTACCACAGTTGTTGACGCCAAGTTTGACGGTCTGTATCGGCGATACATTCCCGACGTTGAAAGCGACGGTGGTAGGGTTAGCGACGGTCGAATGGTTCAGCCAACAAACGGGGGGAACAGTATTGGCAACAGGTTTAACCTACAAACCAAGTGGTACCGTAACAGCGAATACTATTTTCTACGCTCAAGCGCGCAGTACTGACCCTACTTGTCCAACTGCGGTAAGTACGAGTCGAGTACCAGCGACAATCAATGCCCAAACGTGCATTGACACGATTGACTTGGCATTGAAGAAGTTGATTGACAAGAAAATTGCGCGAGTGGGAGACGTCTTGACCTATACGATTAAGGTATGGAACGAATGGACGAAGAACGCGACGGGTGTGGAAGTGGTAGATTCAATCGCGACGACGGTTCAGTTTGTGAGTGGCAGTTTTAGTCCAAGCCGCGGCAGCGCGACCATTAATGGTAATGTGATAAAATGGACTATTGGCAACATTGCGGCTAATGGTGACACGGTGACGTTGAGTTATCAAGTGAAAGCCACGCAAGCGGGTGTCCATTTGAACACGGCGGAAATCAGCAAGACCAACGAGAAAGACCGAGACAGCACGCCAGGCAACGGCAAAGGTGGTGAAGACGACATTGACCAGCAATGCTTCACGGTACCTTACGGTTTGTGTGCGGGTCAGAAGTTGGAAGTGAGTGTACCCGCAGGTTTGACGAATGTCCAATGGTTCAAGAACGGTGGTTCGACGGCGGTAGCGACGGGTAACGTAGTATTGTTGAGTGAAGTAGGGACTTATACTTTCACGGCAACGAACAAGACCTGTCCTGCCAACGGCTGTTGTCCAGTGATTATCGAAGCGGGTACTAATTGTTGTCCAGTGGATATTTGCATACCATACATTGTACGAAAAGTCAAAAAGTGAGTTAGATTTTAATTCTTTAATCAAAAAAGCCGTTTCGATATGAAACGGCTTTTTTATTGATTGAAAAATAAAAATTGCACTATTTTAATATGTTATTGTAAAATAAAATTTGGTTTTAATCTTATTTTTAGGCCAATTTAACCTTGTTTTAACCCATAATAGGGTATTTTTGGAATTTTTGACAGAATATAATTCCGTTTGTATTTATTTTAGGTCGTTCGTCATTGAAAAATACCCTTCGTCACGAACTGCTTTCTAGATTCGGAAAAAGGGTACACCTTTGTATCATCAAAAGCAAAACAAAAACAGAATTACAGCCACATAAAATAAATAAAACCATGAAATCTCTTATCACAACCATCGCCTTAAGTCTTGTAGGTTTAACCACAGTAGCAGAAGCTCAACCTACTAGAAAATTCACTCAAGCTGAATCTCAGTTATTGGCTACTTTGCCAACTGAAGATACAAACGTTGCCACTTTCGTCTCAGTTTCTTCAATGACTCCACAAATGTTGATTGCGTCATTGCCAGTAACTGATGAAAATATTGAAGCCCCTGCGGCTCGCATTAGCAATGAGAAGTTGTTGGCTTCGTTGCCTACGATAGATGAAAACACCGCTTTCCCAGTAGTTAAAATTAGCTTCGCAAAATTGTTAGCAGCGTTGCCTACTTCGGATGAATTCACTCAAACAGCTGTTTTGGTTGATAATCCGTTGAACATAGATACAAAGAATCACACGGCAGCAGTTCGCCTAGCAGAAGAATAATAATGGTGTACTGCCAATAAATTAAATAATAGAAAAGCCCTCTCTGGAATTCCAAAGAGGGCTTTTCTATTTAAAGGCATTGTTATTTCAGTTCTGTATTTTTTCGTTCAGAAAACCCTGAGCTGAAAATCTTATCCCACAATTCTGAACTAACGCCGTATCCTTTATCAGGTTCGGCATAGTGATGCAACATATGGTGTTTCTTTAGCTTTTTCCAAAAGCCCGCTTTAAAGTTGGCATGGTGCAAAGCGTAGTGAGTCATGTCATAAAACAAATACCCCGTGATGAAGCCAGCAAAAAAAGCGGCTACAACGTATTTGGTCATAAAAAGCGTAAAGAGTAAATAGAAAGCAGTTGACAAAGGAATACTCACCGACGGCGGCATTACCAAACGTTTCGCATCGTTGGGGTAGTCGTGATGCACCCCGTGAAAAATAAAGTGAATACGTTCCATAAGTTTCCCTTTTGGAGTAAAATGGAACACAAAGCGGTGGAGAAAATACTCCGTAAACGTCCAAATAAACAGCCCGCATACATAGTAGCCTAGAAAGGGGAGTCCACCTACTTGGCCTTCAAAGAGCGATTGCCAAGAAAAAAATAGAATGACGGGAATAAAGATAAATAACGGAACACTGTAGTGAACTTTGGAAAGGACTTCCAACAAGTCATTTTTAAACATTCGGCTTGATTCCGTTGAGTTTGAAATAAAAAGCTTAGCCATATCAAGACGGTTTTATGCGTTGAACCATTGCTTTTCCAGAAATAGTATCGGTGCCTTTAAGCTCAATGTAAAGCACATTGGGCGACCAAAATGTGCCTCCATCAATACGAATGAAGACCCGACTAAGGATACATTCTCTTTTGTTGATGTCGGTATAGACGTGATACTTGTTAGTGGCATCTCTGCGCAAATGCAGCGGTAGTTTGGAGTATGCGACCGAGCGAAGCTCATAATGACCGTTACCGCTCGATTTGACATTGATACCGTACGCAAACTTTCGCTGAATAAAATTGAGCTCCTTGCGCATTCCTCCCTCTGGATAGCGGATCCAGAAGACATGCACGGGGTCTTCTTCTTCAAACTTGCCGTTCTTGTCTACGTTCAATTCATAACAAATCGTGTTAGTATTGGGGTCGCGTTGAATGTAAAACAACAACCCTGGAATGCCGTTGGGCACGGGAAACGTTTCGGGGTCGGGCAGGGGAGATTCGCCTACCGTACTTTTGGGTGAAACGGCAGAAATTAAAAAAGGGGTGGCTGCTAATAAAAAGACAAAAAGGCTTTTTTTCATAATCAAAGTGCTATTGAAGTAAGGCTTCTTCCCACGAAAAAACCTTGCGGTAGCCGTTGTGCGCTCCGAACTTCAGTACGTTTTCTACTTTATCAAAATCACTAGAGAATGGCCCCGAAGCTTCGATTTTAATGGTAGCCATAGCAGCCCCAAATTCTCCTGCTTCTTGTACATTGGTGCCTTTTACCCGTTGGAAAAGATACCCTGCCATGTACGTGTCGCCGCAACCTGTCGCATCGGTTACTTGGGAAGGAGTAAATGCAGGGATTTTGTGAAACTTGCCCTCGGTATAAATCACCGAGCCATGACTTCCCAAGGTGATAATTACCTCTTTAACCCCTAAATCAGCCAAGTATTCAGCCCCATCTTTGACACGGTGATAGCCTGTCAATACTTCCATTTCAAATTCGTTGGCTTTCAAAACGCTGATGTATGGCAAAAGTTCCTTCTTATCAGCCCAATCGCGGTAGCGAACTTTTTTGTTGTCCACATAACGCAAAAAGCCCTGAATGTCCAAAGAAACTTGTCCGCGACGCGCCAAATCTTTGACTAGCTCAGGCGAAATATCATCGGAAAGCAATGGTCCCAAGTGAAAGAAACGCGATTTGAGTTCGGGAAGCGCTGGTACATCAAAAGGAGTCGCTTTTTGTAAAACATTTTGTTCGCGGTGATTTTGGTCAAAGCTGTAAATGTTTTCAAAATAAACGGTGTGCTCGCTCGGTAAAGCAAACACCTCAATACCCGATTTACGAAGTTCGGCTACCACCTTCAATTCTTCCGTGGCCACGGCCGTCACCAGGGCATAGTTGATGTCGGCGTTTTGTAAGGCTTTAGAAAAATAAAATGATGTGCCGCCTGGCATATAGTTGGTTGAGTGGGGAGTTACCACCTTGTCGAGGGTAATGTGCCCAATAGTGCAAATTTCGTACATGGTTGTTAACGATTTCGGTGTCTATGTGTTAAGGGTTGCTTACAACCCGACAATTACTTCAGGAATACGCCCAAAGTCATCAATTTCAATGTCAGCTGTTGAACTTACTTCGTCAGTTCCCCAGCCTTTTACTTTCAGCCAAATGGTTTTACAGCCAATCGAGTTGGCGGGTACAATATCTTTACTGTACGAATCACCAATCACGACGCATTCGTGGGCGGCAAAGCCTAGCTCTTTTACGCCCAAGGTATAAATGGCGGCATCGGGTTTGCGTACTCCCACAACGGCGGACTCAACAATGGTTTGGAAATACCCAAGGATTCCAAAGTCGTTTAAGACCGTTGAGAGATTTCCGTAAAAATTAGAAACCATCACCAGGGGATAACGCTCCGCAAGTTGTGCCAAAACGGGGACGGCTTCTTGAACGGTATGTTTGGCAAATTGGTAACAGTCAACAGCAATGGCTTCTGCCAGTGCAGGATTGACGTCAATACCTGCTTCTTCTAAGAAACGAAACTGTTGGGCTACCTTCAGTTGTAATGTATCTAAAAAAGTGTGCCGAGGCTCAATGATAGGATGGATGGCCAAGGCTCTTTCTCCGTAAGAATAGGCTTTTAGAAAAGCTTCTTCGGGGACGTTAGCGTTGTATTTTTGGTAGCTATCCCAAAGAACTCCTCCCCAATGGAGGCCGTTGGTATCGATGGTACCTCCGTAATCAAACAATACTCCTTTAATCATAAGCGCTTCTTTTTTTATCGCATGTTGGTCGGTTACTCAACAGGCGTTAACACATCTTCTTCGACCTGTAAGGGCTGCGATTTCTTTGTTTTGATCATTAATAACCCAATCACAATCCAGACCACTTCGCGAATGCGCGTGACTAAACCAATGAAAACTCCTGCCGATGCGGGCATTCCGACGGCTGTGAGCGCCAAGGCCAATCCACCTTCGCGGGTGCCGAGTTGCATGGGTAAAAAGAAAATAAGATTGGCAAACAACGACGAACCCGAACTGATAATAAGGGAATCGACGATGGACATATTGAGTCCAATGGCTTGTCCTGTAAAATAAATTTCGGCGCAGCCTACCACCCGTCCCGCAAACTCCAGCCAAAGTGAGGCATGAAAACGGGGGCGACGTTCGGCATAAAGAATCCGAATTTGGTCGTCGATTTCGTGCAAGGTATCGGCTTTGTTGGCCAGCATGGCTTGCACTTTAGTTCCTACCCAAGGCAGACGCGTCAACAGGCGAAACGTACTCACGGTAAAGCCGCGCTGGTAAGCTCGCATAAACCAAAAGCCTAGTATCAGCCCCACCACCAGCATAATCAAACAGCCCGTGAGCATCAAAGGTGCAAGTGGGACAAACGCAAAAATGAGCAAGATGGACGCCAACCAGAAAATCACGTGCGAAAACATGTGCATCAGGCTGTAGAGCAGCACCGACGAACTCGCTTTTTGAATTCCCAGCGTGGGCTTTAGTTCCATAATGCGGTAAGGTTCACCGCCCAATGCCACAAAAGGCGTGATGTAATTGATGACATAGCCCGTGATGGTGAGCCGCAAAACTGACCCAAATGACAGATTGCTTTGCGGCAAATTCGGCTCCTGAATGATGGCTTTGAAAGCCAACGCATTGAGGATATAAATCACCAACCAACTGCCAATGACGGGTACAAACCACCAGCCTGTTTTTTGGATATTTTCCCAAATAACCGCAATACCCAAGCCATGCACCATGTACATCAGCGTACCGACGCCAATGGCCATGAACAGGATTTTGTAGGTGACGGCGTTGATTTTCACGTTAGGCAGTTAGTTTTTGGTAAAAATGACAACTCACTTTCTCCTGACTCACACACATATAAATCAGAATTGGGTTAAGCACGAAAATGTCGAACAGAAAGTAAATCCACGCTTGGTCGATGAAGAGCCACAAAAACAAGAACAGCACGCGGGTGTTGAACTGAACGATGTTGGTATATTTCATCAATGGTTTGTTCATGGCGCGGAAATCCGTAATGAGCCACTGGGGTAAGCCGTTTTGGAAACGCTCGCGTACCACACCCAATAATTTTTGAAGATTAGGCGAAAAACCTTCTTGTAATTTGGTATAATTGAGGTAGTTGCGAGCTACAAGTTTTAAAAAGAATTGGTTGCTCCACGAGAGCGCGTCGTAGTCTTTTTGTAAATCGCGGCTGTTGTCAAGCTCGCTTCCTGAAGTGCCTTTGATAAAAAACAAATGTACGTTTCGGTAATAATCGGCCATAGCAGACTGCACCACGTGCGATATACCCGCCACCACGCCTGGCACCCAAATCAACGCACTCCAACCTTCGTTTTGGCTGCGTAAACAAATGGCCACGTGAATAGTTATGAACCAAAAGTCGCCCGCAACACCGTCTAAAATGCGACCTAAGCGGCTTTTATTGTTGGTCAATCGAGCCAATTGCCCGTCGGCACTGTCAAGCGAATTGGCAAAAACCAACGACAACATTCCGATGACGTTAATCCAAAGTTCTTGGTAGTAAAACAATATCCCCGCCGCTACGCCAAAGAAGATACTGATGATGGTGACGGCGTTGGGCGTAATGCCTATTTTGGCGCAAAAAAGCGCAATTTGGTAGCCAATAGGGCGGTAAAACCAAATATCAATTCGTTCTTCGGTGTCGTTTGATTTGAGCGAACTCTCAAAGGCGCTCGTTTGGGGCGCTGGGGTATCTTTTGTCAATGTTTCCATTCGTGGTCGTTAGTATAGGTAATGGTCAAAAGTATCAACAGGTAACAACTGATAGCAGTTAATCTATTGACACGGGTTGCAGTTCAAACTGCTCTGCAATGGCTTGAGCAATGTAAACAGAGGCTTCTTGGCGGCAAGGAGCGAAACTTGGCCAATCGTTGACGTCAATCAGGTGGAAATTTCCGTGTTTGTCGATGATGGCATCGCCTCCGTAAATATGAATATTCAACACTTCGGCCGAAGCGTTGGCGGCTTGCTGTAAGGCTTTTTCGTCAAACGGATAATAAACAGATTGGCCGTTGATGTGTTCGTATTCGGCGTATTTGTGGTGATTGTTGGCGTACGGATAAAACCAAAAGAAAAAGTCGGTGTTGCGTACGGCATAAAACTTCACCAAATCCCCACGGAGGTGTTCCGAAATAACGGCATCGGGAATGTCTCGCAGAGCGTATTCCTGAAGCATTTCTTTGGCTTCTTCGGCCGTGGCAGCAAACGAAACGTCCTCTTTGTGGATGGCGTGAAAATCTCCTCTTTTTACCCAAAAGCCCTTACCTGGAAGGTTTTTAAACACGTCGTTTCCGCTGTAATCCGTCGGTACAATGTAGCTTTTGGGGTAGGGAATCCCGTTTTCCAACAAGCTCTTGGTCATGTTGGTACGAAAGCAATTTTCAATACCAAAACCCGAATTGACGACCGTCTTGCCTTCGTTTTCGAGTTGTTGTAATTTTTTCACCACCTCTTTTTGGCGAGCCATGGTGAAAATGTACTGGTGGGGTATTTCGGTGGCGGCTAAAAAAGTATCCTCATCCCAAAGTTGGATAGTATACCCCATTTTTTCGAGCTCCTGTGCAACCAAGGAAAAAATAGCTCCGTCGTTACCTACGTGATTGGGCGAGAACTTTTTATTCCTTGCTACTGCGAGCAATGTTGTGGTTTTCATGATACGAATAGTTGCTTAGACTTTCCAAATGGCTTGGTGTCAGATTTGGAAAGCCTGGTTAATTCTGCTGTGTTAGACTTTCTAAGTCTTGAACTCGTCGATTTTCAAACTTGGAAAGTCTCTTTTATTCGGTCGTGTCAGACTTTCCAAGTCTTGAACTCGTCGATTTTCAAACTTGGAAAGTCTCTTTTATTCGGTCGTGTCAGACTTTCTAAGTCTTGAACTCGTCGATTTTCAAACTTGGAAAGTCTCTTTTATTCAGTCGTGTCAGACTTTCTAAGTCTTGAATTTGTCGATTTTCAGACTTGGAAAGTCTTTTTTATTCGGTCGTGTCAGACTTTCTAAGTCTTGAATTTGTCGATTTTCAGACTTGGAAAGTCTCTCTTTTGGCTTCGCTTAAAAACAGTTCCGCCGTTTCTATGTCCTTAACATGGTCGATGTCAACGATTTTTTGGAAAGGAAATGCCTTTAATTGTAATCCTTCGGCGACCAAACGACGCTGAAAGTTTCGCATACGGTTGGTGCCACTTTCGACGGCTTGGGTGACTTGTGCCAAAGCGCGGCTGCGTAAACAGTAAATCCCGCCCGAAACGTAAGGAATAGGTTCGTTGTTGGTGTCGCAAAAATCAGTGATCCAAAGTTGCTCATTGGTTTTTACGAACAAAGGACTCTCGTCATCCACAAACGACGTAACGGCCATTAGCCCATCCAACGAAGGTGCCGCTTGGAAGGCGTTGATATAAGCTTCAAATTCCTCTTCGATAAATACGGTGTCGGTGGTGGTCAGGCAAAAATCGCTTGGTTGCTCGGTACTTTTTAGTAGTTCGTAAAAACTGTGGAGCGAACTCGGTGTTGATTTTTTTACGATAAAAACAGGTACAGGATACTTGGCCTGCAACAAGTGGTCTTCGAGCACTTCTGAGGCTTCATTGATAATAATATGTACAGATTCAGCTCGGTTTCGGGCAAAAACTGCAATCAAGCGATCAATCAGAATCTCGCCATGTAGTTGTACCATCGGTTTCGGAAGCGTAAATCCTTCCTTCGCCAATCGTGCTCCTTCTCCCGCTGCTATGATTCCGTAATTCATGTCGGTGTCTTTTCTCGTTTATCTATTAACTGTTAATGGGGTGTACGAGGTCTTTTATTTGACCACATAGGTCAGATAGTTTTCTATGTGTTAATTCTAACGTGCTCTATGTGTTAAAATAACAGATAACTATCTAAAAATCAAGCCTGAAGCGGGTTCGGATGCCCCACTGAACCGTATTGGGGTTGTTGAGATAGGTAAAACGTCGCACCAAATCGACCCGAACGAGCTTGAAAATATTGGCTATCCCAACGCTTCCTTCAAGGTATGGTTGCGTTCCGAGCGTGTAGCTGATGCTACGTCCTTCGGAGTCGACAGGGAAACGAAATACCGATGCGTGGTTGTCGGGATTGTTTTCGTTGCGTAAACCCCCTACTAATGCTTTTACGCTTAGCACTTCCCGTAATTTGAGGCGCTTCAATAACGGAATCTTGTTGAAAAGAAACCCATTTAAGTAGTATTGCACGTCGATACTTGCGTAGTGGTCACTCACAAACTCAAGGAAGTTCATCAAGTTGTATGAATTCAACTGGTAAGCATAGGTTTGGTTGGCACGGTGAATCATTAACAATGGAAACGGAATATTTTTGCCAAAAATGTACCCACCTTCGGCCGTTACGTCCGCAAATCCGTATTGAGAAAGATAAACCCGTTTAGCAACGTTTCCTGTGACCGTATGGTAATCCGTTTCGCCCGACAAAAGCCCTTTTACTCCCACATTGTAGCGAAGAGTGAAAATAGGGTAGCGGTTGATAAGTGGAGTTCGGTATAACTTTCCTTGATAAAACTGCTCATTGGGGGCGTAGCGTAGTTCTAGGCTAAACTCAGTGTTGTTGAGTTGAGCCACGTTTTGGGCCGCACCATCTACCGCCCTTTCGTATTTGAGAATACCTGCAGGATTTTGTGCCCACTGCGTAAACCCTAATTTATACGAAAAGTGATTGGTAAACTCGCGAATGTATTCTAGCTTCAAGATATCATTGTAGAGCCAACGGTTATTGTCGCCCCGCTTGAACGAAAGTAGGAAGTTGTCTTCTTGGACAAATTGTAACTCCTGCCCTGGGATTTTGGTGTCGTGTTGGTAACTCGCCCGAATGTAATGCAATGGAAAATGGTAGACCGATTTGTTGTTGAACGAATAGGTGCTACTTACAAAGTACTTCCATTTTTGGTCTTTGAAGCCATAAGCTCCGTACGACTCAAAATACAAACGATTGCTGAGTTCCGTCGTGGTGCGTCCGCCAAACCGCAATCGGAAACCTTCGACGGGGTTGAAACTGTAAAAGGTATTGACAGGGCCTACTTCCACTTTTCCAAATGATTTGTACCCAGCAAAAAGCAAAGTAGCAATGTCCATAGCACGACGAAACGACGGGATGGTTTGGAGGGTATCTACATTGCGGTAGATATTTTTCTCCATGCTTTCCAGTGGTAAGTGGCGGACATTGCGCCAGTATGCTTCATTATTAGTATTAAGTAGGGTAAATGTGGGAGCATTTTCTTGGGCAGGTCCTCGGTACAGACTATCAGGACGAGGCTGGTTAGCTACAAAGTTTTTGAAATTTACCACACGTTGGCCGTACAAACCTGCGGCTTTTTCACCGAGTGAGAACTCCATTCCCAAAGACGTTTTATTAGGGCGATAGCGTCCGTCATCGCTTTTTACAAATTCAATCTTTGCCTCAAGGTCACGCATGAAATTGAGGTTGATGTCTTTGTTGACGGTGAGGTAAGCGTTCTGTACGCTATAATTGCCATCGAGGGTAACAAATAGCTTTCCCTCAAAAAGCATATCCGTTTTGTTGCGCGGGACAAATCCCAATTCGACCAACCAAGGGGTTTGGGTTTTGACGGTGTCACGAATAAAAAACTTGTAAAACGTAGGGGCGGTATTGGCAATAGGACTCAAAAGTAAATTGGTCGCTATCGAAATGTCGTTTTTGTAGATGTCAATATCTTCGTAAAGGCGTCGGAAATAGGCGTTTAGCCCATCATTGTCAATGAATTTTTGGTCAAATTCGGCTTTACGGTCGGCTTGTACCCACTGCTTTTTAGTGTACGGGTTTTTACGAAAATACACTTGCGATAACTTTTCTTGCATGTAAGCAGGGAGCATATTTTTGCCGCCCATACCTACTGAATCGTTTGTCACAAATAAAAACTGGTAGTTACGAAAAATACGCTTGTCTTTAAATTCGTCGGAAAGATTACTCAGAGCGAGCGATATTTTTTCGTATTGCTCATACTCCACATAATCGTTTTCGGTCATACGGTTTTTGTCTTTATTCTCAATTACTTGGCGAATCAACTGCACCGCAGGGTTGTCTTTGTTACGGTAGCGCGTCGTTTTCCCTCTAACGACAATCTCCTTAAGCAAAAGCGCATCTACCGTCATTTTGACGTTGATGGTTTGGGGCGTGCCAGGGGTTATCATTTTATCGATACTTTGGTAACCGATGTAGGTAAATTTGATTTTTGGCTGATTGTTTGGGACGCTCAGGGTATAATGTCCTTCGGCGTCGGAGGTAGTTCCAATCGTTGTACCTACTACTAAGACGTTTACAAAAGGGAGAGTTTCGCCCGTTTTGGCGTCAGAAATTACTCCTTTTACCACCGTTGAGCCTTGTCCATACGTGAGTGCAACGGAGGAGAGTAGAACTAATATGATGTGAGTGGCTATCCTTTTCATTTTGCTAATTGGCGAGGCATTTGTTGTTCAGGTCTGTTGCTGTATTAGTAATCTATTGGTTATCAAAGCCATTGGTTTTCTCGGTACCACGTTAGGGTTTCGAGAAGCCCTTTTTTTAAGTCATATTTTGGTAGGTAACCGAGTTGCGATTGGGCGGCATCGATGCTACAATACCAGTTTTGTGCCGTCAGTTCTTTGAGTTTTTCGCGGTTAATGACTGGCGTATTTTTTGAAAATGTATAGCCTACTTCCAAGGCCGTTGCGACAATTTTCATCAACCCCAAAGGGATATGAATCCGAACGGTTTTTTTGCCACTCCATGCGTTGAAAATCTCGGCCAGTTCATAACGGTTATATGCGCCTCCATCCGAAACGTTGAAAACATGGTTGACGGTACTTTTCTGAAGCGCTGCTTTTACCGTTGCATCTGCTAAATCCTTTACGTAAACAAAGCTGAAACGTTGCGCATCACGACCAATGTACGCGTCGATGCCACTGTTGAGGGTTTTGAAAAGGATAAATACATCTTTTTCACGAGGACCATAAACAGCCGTCGGGCGGATGATGGAGGTTCGCAACCCTTTGATTTTAGCTAAATATTGTTCGGCCAACAACTTGCTTTTACCATAATCGGTGACAGGCATTGGCGTCGTATTCTCAGTAATCGGTTGTTTTTCAGTGTATGATAACGGCCCAAGGGCGGCCAAACTGCTCACAAAAACAAACCGCTCCAACGGTTGACTAACTTGGCAGGCTGCTTCGGCCAACCGACGGGTATATTCGGCGTTTATGAGGTTGTACGTGGCACTGTCTTTGGCGCGCGTTGCACCTGCTGAGTGAATAATGTACTGGTATTGACCCTTTTCCAAAAACGACCGAAGCGCGTCGGTCGAACGATAATCGGGATAAACAAAAACAGGAGCCAATGGCGCAAGGTGTGAAACATCGCTTGACGGGCGCACTGCGGCATGGACTTCCAATCCCGCTTTTTGGGCTGCCTCAATCAAGTGGTATCCAATAAACCCGCTTGCCCCCGTTATCAATACACGCCCGCTCATAGTTCTTTTTCGTACAACCGATACCGCTTGTATAATTTTGCGTTGATTTGTTCGATAGCGTGGTTCATGAGGTAATTATCTTCAAGCATCCACGAACATTCGCCACCCGTGATTTTTGTTCCGTACGTATTTTTAATGATGGTTCCGTACAAACAGGCTTCAATACCCATTTTGCGGTAGTTTTCCAACACGCCAAGCGCCAATACGCGCAAACGAGTGATGTTTTTGCGCTGGGTAAGCAGTTTAAAAATGCCTGTGGGAAGCAATCGCCCTTTCTTTATTTTGATTAAGATTTGGTTGAGGTCGGGTACCCCCAAGGCAAACGCGATAAATTCACCATCTTTTTCAGCGACAAGGCAAAATCGGGGGTCGAGCAATAACTTCAAATCGTTGGCCAAAAAGTCAAACTCTTTATCGGTCATAGGAACAAACCCTAAGTTTTTATCCCATGCCTTGTTGTAGACCTCTCTGATTTTAACGGCCTCTTCTTTGAAGTTTTTAAGGTCTACCTGACGAATCGTGATGCCTTTGTTTTTGAGACGGCTTTGCAACACATCCAACAACTTGATAGAGCGGTCGTTTGACTCGCTTACTTCCAATTCGTAGGCAAGCAAATCGGTCATTTTACGCAGTCCCAAATCCGACAAAAGAGTGTCGTAGTAAGGTGCATTGTAGGTCATCATCACTATGGGAGGCCGATCGAACCCTTCCACTAATACTCCCGAAGGGTCGTTGGTAGAAAAGTTGACGGGGCCAATCAAGCGAGTTAACCCTTTCTCCTTTAAATGCGCAACTGCGGTATCGAGCAATGCCTTGGCAACTTCTGGGTCGTTGATGCAATCAAAAAAACCAAAAAATCCGTCTTGTTTCCCCGTAAACGCGATGTGATTACCATTAACGATGGCCGCAATACGCCCAACGATACGGCTATCTTTGTAAGCCAAGAACAGTTTTACTTGTCCATGTTCGTGAAAAGGGTGCTTTTTGGGAGAAAGCATATCACGTTGTGCAATAAACAGTTCGGGTACATAATTGGGGTCGTGTTGGTACAAATCGTGGGGAAAATCAATAAACTTACCCACTTCTTTGTTTGACGATACGGGGATTATCTGGATCATACGTTTTGCTTTATCGCTTCAGGACATACTTTTTGGGCAATGCGGGTCAATTTATCTACCGCTTCTTCGATTTGACTGAAAGTATGCGTTGCCATCAGCGAAAAGCGAATGAGAGTATCTTCAGGACGTACGGCGGGTGACACCACTGGGTTAACAAACACACCTTCGTCTTGTAATAGCTTTGTAATCAAGAATGTACGCTCGTTGTTACGGATGTAAATTGGAAGAATTGGGCTTTCCGTTGGGCCTAAATCAAAGCCGCTTAGGAGTAGCAATTCTTTGGCATAGCGCGTGTTGGCCCAGAGACGGTCGATGTGGAACGGCTCAGACTCAATAATATCCAGTGCCGCAATCGTACTCGCCGCCGTAGCAGGAGTCATACTAGCACTAAATATAAGGGAGCGAGCGCGGTGTTTTAAGTACTCGATGGTCTCGTTGTCGCTGGCGATAAAACCTCCCAAAGAAGCTAATGACTTACTAAACGTTCCCATAAACAAGTCGGTCTCGTGGGTTTGGTCAAAATGGGAGGCCGTTCCTGCGCCACGTTCACCAATGACACCTAAGCTGTGGGCATCGTCCACCAGAACAGACGCATCGAATTCGGCCGCTACTTTGTTGAGGGCTGGTAAGTTCACGATGTCACCTTCCATGCTGAAAATTCCGTCAGTAGCAATGAGTTTCACGGCTTCGTCGGGCAAAAGACTGAGTTTTTTGCGAAGGTCTTCCATGTCGTTGTGAGCATACTTAATGACCTTCGAGAACGACAAGCGACTTCCGTCGATGATGGAGGCGTGGTTCATTTCGTCCAACAAAATGTAATCATGGCGACCTGTCAAGCTAGAAAGAGCCCCTAAGTTGGCCTGATAACCCGTGCTGAATAAAATGGCAGCCTCTTTTCCCACATAAGCGGCGAGTCGGCGCTCTAGCTCGATGTGAATGTCGAGCGTACCGTTCAAAAACCGTGAGCCCGCACAGCCTGTACCGTACTTTTCAGCGGCCTTTTGAGAAGCCTCAATGATGTAAGGGTGGTTGGTGAGTCCTAGGTATGAATTAGAACCGAACATTAAAACGGGCTTGCCGTTGATGAGTACCTCGGTATCTTGACCCGATTCGATGGGTCTAAAATAAGGGTAGATTCCTTTTTCTTTAGCAATCGCAGCGTCCTTAAACTCTGCGAGCTTGTTGCGTAATTTGTTTCCCATACTGTCAATAGTGTGTCAGACTTTGAAAAAAACAACCGAACCGATGAGGCATCGGCACTTTGAACTTTGGTGTTGGAACCGATAGGTAACGTAATGGTCTATCTTTGAGATACAAACAACTCTTTTTCAAGAATTGTTTGTATGCTTAATAAAAAACTAAGAGACTGCTGCAGGAGCAAACAGGTACTCGGTAATCATGCTGATAATAAGATTTTTGTGACACTCAGCAAAGGCATTGAACTCTTCTTCAGTCGTATTATAGAGCTTCATATTCATTTTTTTTCCTACAAAAATGAACTGAAGACTTCCCATAATGAGTGGCATCAAGTGGTCGGGACTAATGTCACGCATTCGGCCATTTTTTACCTCTTCTTCAATTTGACTCGCCAGTGTCACATGCAAAAGCTCCTTAAATTTTGATAATTCAGGAAGAAGCTGCTCTGGGTCACGTTGAATTTCATTCATCAAAAACAGAACCAGATTCGGCTCTGATTTCATGACTCTAAAATCTTCTTCAATCAATTGAATCAGCTTTTCCCGAATACCGATGGGCTTTTCAAAAATTCGTAACGTGTTCTGACAGTAGTAGTTAAACAAATCTTTGAAAATCTCGACAAACAACTTCTCTTTGCTTCGGAAATAGTAATTCGTCAAAGCAATGTTCATGTTGGCTGCTTCTGCTATATCCCTCGCTGTTGTCCCCGCATACCCTTTCTTCAAAAAAATGGCTCTTGCCGCCTCTTTGATTTTTTCTTCACTGGATTGAGTAATACATGCCACGTTAACCTCCATTTTTCAATTGTCCGTAACAAAAGTGAAAACAAATTTTTTATTGACCAAACATTTTAAATACAATTTTTAAACATTTGTTTAAACCATTTGATTAGTCCAAAAAAACCTTTTTTTTGACCAATTTTACGAAGCCAATACAGATAATATTGAACAGTTACTGATGACCTTAATTAAATGAATGCCTAAATTCGAGGGGGCTTTGGTTAGTTTTGGCTTTGAACAGCTTATTGAACGATTGGGAATGTTCAAAACCTAGTTCGTAGGCAATTTCGCTCACTGTTAGTTCGGTGGTGGACAGCTTTTCTTTGGCCTTTTCAATCAGTTTTTCGTGGATAAGCTGCTGAGTAGTAAGTCCGATAAGCTGTTTCAACATACTGCTCAGATATTTGGTGGAAAAGTTAAGGGAATCCGCCACGTATTGCACCGTAGGTAGTCCTTTTAATACCAAATCTTCGTTGTTGAAATAAGCGTTCAGGATTTCTTCTAGGCGATTGAGTACTTGGCTGTTGGTGATTTTTCGGGTAATAAACTGCCGTTCATAAAACCGTTGGGCGTAAGTGAATAGCACGTCCAGCTGGGCAATGATTACGTCTTGGCTAAATTTGTCAATGTTGGCGTGGTATTCTTCTCGGATGTTATTGACAATACCATTGATGGTAGTTTCTTCTTTGTCGGACAAAAACAAAGCTTCGTTGGTCGAGTACCCAAAGAACTCGTACTGCTTGATTTTTTTTGCAAGTGGAGTGTTCCACAAAAAATCAGGGTGAATAAAGAGCATCCAACCTTCTAAGTTTGGAGGTACGCCGTTGGCTTCCCCGCGCAAAATTTGCCCTGGTGCAATGAAAGCCAACAACCCTTCATCAAAGTCGTACTTTTGCTGGCCGTACATAAGTTTGTCGCAGCCTCTCTTGAGCGACACCACATAAAAATCTGAAAGTACAGCCTGAATGTTGGGGGCGGATTTTAATATTTTGAGGTCAATCATGCCGATAAGTGGGTGCTGAGGCTTCGGCAGGTTCATCAACCGATGAATTTCGGCGATGGATTTGATTCGGTACGGTTTTTCTTGGGGCATACTGCTAAAATTTAAAGGGGTATTTTAACCAAATCAATAGCAATGGAAACGCAAGAAATGGAATTTCGATGAAGGCCATTCTGACATTTCCTGCCCGCAACGAAAACGCCATAATCAACAGGATTACAATGGCATTGAGCAGGTTGCCCACGAAAAACGTTTGAGGAAAGAGGAGCATCAAGCCGATAATAATGGAGAGTGCGCCCACAAAAGGCATAAAGGATTTGGTAATGCCCAAATCGGTCATCATTTTGGCTTGTTCGGCAGTAGCAGGTTGGAAGGCATCCCAGCCGTGTTTAAGGCTCAAAAACGACGAAATGAGCAGGAGTGCGATGGTGACGAATTTCATTGTTGTGTTTGTTTTTTAAGTTACCCCAATTTTTGGAGTTATTTGATAATGCAAAGTTGTGCAACAATTAAATAAAGGATGTAGCCAAAAGTCGCAATGTTGTAGTTAAAACGGAATTCATGAGCCGAGAACCCTGAAAATTAAAAAGGCGCCTGATTGCTCGGGTGCCTTTGGGGGATTTGTGTTGCTTCAGGGAAGTAAGTTGAGGTAAGAACCTCGAATAATCGCAGCTGCCTTAACCGCGTAGGAGGGAGGGAGCTATTGTGAAGAAATATATTTTTCGGCTTTTTTGCCCACCCACCAAAACGAAAGCGCAAGAATCGCAAAAAACAACCCTTTGTTGGTACGATCCCAAAAATACTCAAAGTATCGGGTGTAAATATTGGCAATAAAAAACAGCGGGACGATTTCTCGTAAGAGTTCTTTTTGACGGCGAAAGGCGTACGCAATCAGTCCTGCTAACAGTACCGTATAGCCTACCGACCAATACCAAAGGGTGTGTTGTTTGATACCCGACCAACGGTCAAAACTGTCGTAATTGCCAAAAATAGATAGCATCCAGGCCGAAAATAAAAACAAAACGAGGCCAAGGGTGTAGGTAAGACGATGGAAGTGAACAAGTGAACTTACTTTTTTGAGCCCCAAAGAAGCCCCCAAAATGACCAAACCCATGAGGGTAAGGTGAAAGGGGTAGTTCATGCCAGCAAACCGAAAACTCCCGCCCGACCACTGATAAGTTTGGATAACCCACCAACTCACAAACGCCGCTAACATCGCTCCCCAAAGCAACGAAGAGCGAAGGTAAATGGCACAAACAGCATACGTGACTACTGCTAATAGTAGCGGTTGGGCGTAGTGACCGTTGAATAACCCTAAACTCCGCGACCAGTAAGCCACCGCTACTGCCACACTCAAAGCGATGGTAACGGGGTAAAACTCGTTGCCAATGGAAGAATAAGGGTACTTGACTTTTCGGCGTTGGGCTAAGTAAATGAACAAGGCAGACAGCATTGAGAAAACAACAGCTACGGAGGTCTCGGAAAATTCCCACCGTTTACGCAGCAACTCTACCCATTTTTCGTCGACCACCAAAGCCCCAAACGCCAATACTCCGCACGACAGCGCCGACAAAAACGCATAACGGGCAATGCTGATGGTACTGTCATTGCTGACTTCGAAGCTATTGCGTAAATTAGTAGCTTGTTCGTGGGAGATGTGTTGATTTTCTTCCCAAAAACGAATCGCATTATTGAGCGTTTCGGCTTCTTTTTTCTCAATTTTCATCTGGCTGTTTTTCTGTTTAACTATTTTTGGTGTAGTAGGTAAAGCCCTTCCTTTCAGTTTCGCGTTAGATTCGGGTTGTGAGCAACCCTCAACACTAATCTAGATTGTGAGCAACCCTCAGCGCGTGAACCCTCAATACGTAAACTCTCATCACTCTTCGCTCATCACTGATCACTTTTCTCTCCTTCAATGCTTTTCATTTTTCGCCGCATTCGATACGCATTCATGGCCGTTTTTCCCAGTTTATCAATAAGTCGGTAGTTGACTACGACTCCCACGGCAGCCCCAATACCTGGAATCAACTGGGCCATTTTAGCCAAATCGATATAGTCGCGGTATTCCTGTTGAAACGTCCGCCAATCAAAAGCGTGTATGTCTTCGGGCAAAAGTTTACTTTTTTCATCCCAGTCGACGAGCTGTAAATACACCTCCCGCCGACGTTCTTGACTCGAAAAAGCGAGTTGGAATATATGTAGAATAAAAACCCGTTCCCGATAGTCGTCAATCGGATAGCCGTAACAGGCCGCGATGTCGAAAAGGAGCTTCATTTTGATACTTAATAACAACGGGAAGTCGGCTAGGGCGAGCCAGAAACCTCCTGCCCCCGCTACACCTCCTTCGGCCGCGCCTGCGGTTTTGTAAAAGCTAATGCGCCGCCGCACTTCCTCTTCTTGCTTTTCAAAACTGGGTGCAGGAAAAGGTTGAGGGGTGATAAATTCGGCTCCAAAAAGCACACCACGGGTCATTTGCTTGATGGTTGTCGTAATGATTTCGTGAATTTTTTCGGGAATCAGGTTATTAATCCACGTTTGAGTGGCTTTGGCGAGGCGGTTAGCGGCAGAGGGTTTACGTTGCATCTGGCGTTGCCAAAGACGGAGTTCTTTTGTGACGGTTTCTTCGTAGGAGGACATAACGGAATAGGTGATGTGGTCAAGTTACTGAAATTTCAAAAATATACGAAAAATCAGCTAAAGGGTCTATGTCTCTATTGTGGAAAATTCTATGTTTTCTATGCGTTTACCTCTTCTTTGTTGATTTTAAAACACATAGAGCACAATAGAATACACACATAGAAAACAGTAGCTAAGTCTATGTCTTTATTGTGGAAAATTCTATGTTTTCTATGTGTTTACCTCTTCTTTGTTGATTTTAAAACACATAGAGCACAGTAAAATACACACATAGAAAATAGTAGCTAAGTCTATGTCTCTATTGTGGAAAATTCTATGTTTTCTATGTGTTTACCTCTTCTTTGTTGATTTTAAAACACATAGAAAACAGTAACTATCCATTAACCTGCTCTGTTAATAATATACTGAAAATCAGCTAGTTGATTGGTTTCTGTAAATGGAGTAAGAAAAAAATAAAAAAATAATGAGAAAAAATAGGATTAAAAACGAATCTTTTTGGCATTAGTAAATGAAGCTATCGGAAATTATTGCGTGTTTCATTTAATCCGACGTACAGTGACTCCACACCATTCACACATTGCACTTTGGGATGCTTTTCGCGAGGGAGAGCGTTGGGCCTTTAAGCGAATCTATGAGCTTTATGCCCATGAGCTGATTCGTTATGGGCATAAAGTGACCTCGGATGCCCGCCTGATTGAAGACAGCATCCATGATTTATTCATCGATCTTTGGCAAAGCCGTACCCGCTTAAGTGACACCGATTCTATCAAATTTTATTTGTTTAGGTCGCTACGAAACAAAATTACTCGGTCGCAGCAGCGGGATGTGTTTTATGGTGCTACCAACGTCGACAATTTTGATAATGCTGACGAAGCAGGAACCATAGAGCACCAATGGATTCTCGATGAGCGTCAAGAGCAACTGTTGCGGCGCTTGCGTGAAGGGTATGAGTTGCTCAGTCCCCGCCAGCAGCAAGCCATTGATTTGCGTTTTACTCACCAGTTTAGCAATGAAGAAGTCGCCCAGCTAATGGGGATTAACTACCAGTCGGCTTGCCGATTTATTTATACTGCCCTCAAGACGTTACGTGAAACGGTTCGGATTTTCTCAGTGGTCGTGCTGATGGCTTCCGTCTAGTTGCCTTCATAAGATTTTATATCCACACCCTATTTTTAAAAACAGCGAAAGCATTTAACCTATGGATTATTACCAATTTACAGCCGAAGACCTTGCCGCCGATGATTATTTTCGAGCTTGGGTTTGCGCACCTACTTCAGAAAACGATGCCTTTTGGCAGGAGTTTTTGCGAGATTTTCCTGAACGATATTACCAAGTGGAAGAAGCACGTCGGCTAATAGTAGGTTTAAAAGAACTACACACTCAGCAGGCTGATACTATAACTGCGGCGGTGATTTGGGAACGAATCGAGCACAGCATTGATACCTTAGAAACAAACGCTCAGCAGTTTAAAACAACAAGGGTATGGTATCGACGGGTTGGAAGCTGGGCTGCCGCTGCCGCCGTAGTGTTGGCGTTGGGCTACGCTTGGCAACGAGGCCAAGCCATAAGCCCTGAAAAACAAAACGAAGTAGCAACCAAGGTCGTGCCTGAATGGATAGAGGCTGTCAATTCATCGGACAAAATGATGCTGCTTCAACTGGCCGATGGTAGCCGCGTCGAGCTCGAAACCAATAGTCGTCTAAAATATCCTCGCCGTTTTCAGGAGGATAAACGTGAAGTACACCTCGAAGGCGGGGCGTTTTTTGAGATTGAAAAAAATCCAAAACGACCTTTTTTAGTCTATTCTAATGGGTTGGTGACGAGAGTATTAGGGACAAGTTTTCATATTGCGGCTTACCAAAAAGACCCAGATGTGACCGTAGCGGTAAAGTCGGGAAGGGTTTCAGTGTACGCCGATCGCCGAGACCCTCGTCAAGACCCTGAGAGTAAAGGAATTGTTCTTACCCCCAATCAAAAGGCCATTTTTGTCCGTAGTGAAGCTACGATTCGGAAGTTGCTGGTCGAGACACCAGTGCTCTTGTTGCCCCCTTCCGAAATTGCCCAGTTTGTGTTTGAAGAAGCCCCTGCTCCTCAGGTATTTGCGGCCTTAGAAAAGGCTTACGGGGTTGAAGTTGTATTTGATGAAGAGGTGTTGAAAAATTGCTTATTGACCATCAACCTCACCGACGAGAACCTTTTTCAAAAATTGGAAGTGATTTGCAAAGTACTTGATGCTGATTATAAACTAATTGACGGACAGGTGATTATTTACGGAAAAGGCTGCTGAAAAGCACCTTTCGAATACACCTTATCCATGACCATTTCTATGAATCCTTTTTTGTTAACCCTTAAACTTGAATGATATGATCCGAAAAAAATTCCGTAGTCCGTCTTGATGTACAAAAGCATCAGCAGTGGTTGCAACACCGCTGATGCCGCCTGCCTCCCCTTGTGATTTTGGTCGATCTGCAAGCGTCCTTTTAAAGACGTGAGGGAGGTGTTTTTGCCTAAATCTTAACAAAAACATTCAAATCTAATGAAAACAAAGGTACGTTTCAAACCCCTCGTTTACCACCTTATGAAATTATCACTGATACAATGCCTGCTGGCGGTGATTTTTACGGGTGTGTCGTTGGCTAACGAAGTCAATGCCCAAGAAATTCTCAAACAGAAAGTGTCTGTGCGTGTTGAAAATCAAGGAGTAAGGCAAGCTCTGACGGTGATTGAAAAGCAAGTGAAAATTCGCTTTGCTTACCGTCCGACGGCCCTTCCTGCCGACCGTAAAATTACACTGATTGCCTCCAATGAACCTTTGGCGGAGGTATTGGGAAAACTCACCCGCTCGCTTAGGCTACGTTATGAAATCATTGGGCAGCAGATTATTCTGACACCCGAAAAAGAAGCGGCTCCAGTCCGTGCTTCGTCAGGAGCGCTACCTCGCGAAGTAAATATTCCCTTGGCGCGAAAAGTGGCGGGGATTGTCAATGACGAAGCTGGCACAGGATTGCCTGGCGTAAGCGTGGTTGTGAAAGGTACGACCCGTGGTACGACGACCAATGCTGATGGCCGTTTTGATGTAGAAGTTCCAAACGATAATGCCACGCTGGTATTTAGCTATTTGGGCTATGTTACCCAAGAAATAATGGTGGGAAACCAAGTTCAACTAACGGTCGCGCTCAAAGTAGATGCCAAATCGCTGGAAGAAGTTATTGTGGTAGGTTACGGCGTGCAGCGTAAATCAGACTTGACGGGTTCGGTCGGAACGGTCAAAGGAGAAGCGTTGCAAGAACGCCCCTCGGCATCACTAAATCAAGCCCTTTCGGGACGCATTACGGGGGTAAACGTATCGGTCAACTCGGGTCGTCCTGGAGGCCGTGCCAATATTCGTATTCGTGGAAATACCTCCGTGAGTGTGGCCAATAACCCGCTCTACGTGATTGATGGCGTGATTTTGAATGCGACTGGCCTTGCCAACGGGAGTACCCCCATGGACTATATCAATCCCAACGATATTGCCTCTATCGAAGTGCTGAAAGATGCCTCCGCGACGGCCATTTACGGAGCGCGTGGAGCCAACGGGGTGATTTTGGTATCGACCAAGCGCGGAAGCAAAGACGGTGGGCGAGTCAGCTATGATACCGATTTCAGCGTTGGCGTATTGCCCCGCAAAATTCCGTTGTTGAACTCAGAAGAGTTTTTGCGAGTAGAAGATGTGGCCTACGAAAATGCCAAAAAATACGATCCCGTAGGTTGGGCTGGAGGCAAGTACGTTGACCCTAAAACCAAACGCACGAACCCATTGCTTTTTGATTCAAACGGCAGACCATTGTACAATACGGACTGGCAAGACGAGTCGTTTCGGAAAGCATTGACCCAAAATCACCAACTATCGTTTACGGGCGGAAACTCAAAAGATAATTTTGGGGTCTATTTGGGCTATCGTAACGAAGACGGTTTGATGACGGGCTCGTGGTTGAAGCGCTTTTCGGGGCGGTTTGTGGTCGATAGCCAAATCAAAAAATGGTTGAAAATAGGAGGAGCGTTGAGCTACAACGATCAAAACGAAAGTCAAGTTGATCCACTTGACGCAGGTGGTATCATTGCCATGCGCCAAGTATTAGAGGCGTTGCCTATTATCCCCGTACGTTACCCTGATGGCCGTTGGGGAGGCAACGAAGATTACCCAGGGATGGAAGGTGGAGGTAACCCCGTCCACGTAGCGACGGAGCGTTTGTATTACCTCAAAACCCAAACCATGTTGGGGAATATTTATACCAATATTACTTTGGCCAAAGGTTTGGAACTACGCACAACGCTTGGGACTAACGTTATCAACCAGCGCAATGATTACTACGGTGGTCGGACGTTGAACTACATTTCGCGCAACCAAGGTGGAGATGCATACATCACCAACGAGCGTCACAATTCTTGGCAGTTTGAAAACTACTTGACGTACAATACCAAATTTAATTCGATTCACTCGGTCAATGCCTTGCTGGGATTGGCGTGGCAGCACGTTGATCGTTTCTCGTCTCAAGCAAGAGCCCAACGTTTCCAAGATGATTATTTTCAGTTCAATAATTTAGGGGCGGGAGCTGTAGCAGTAGCGCCTACGTCGAGCACAAGTGCTTATGGATTAAACTCTTACTTCGGCCGTATCAACTACAGCTTGAAAGAAAAATACCTGTTAACCTTCACGGGGCGTATTGATGGTTCGTCGAAGTTTGGTTCTTCTAATCGCTACGCAGTGTTCCCGTCGGCTGCTTTGGCGTGGCGGGTCATCGACGAAGATTTTATGAAAGGTCTTCCTGTGATTTCTAACCTCAAATTACGCACGAGCTACGGTTTGACGGGTAACTCCGAAATTACGGCCTATCAAGCCTTGGCGGGATTGGGCAACTATTCGGTGATTTTTAACAATACGCGTCAGATTGGTATTGGGGTCAACCGTTTGGCCAACCCTGATTTACGTTGGGAAAAAACGGCTCAAGTGGATGCAGGTATCGAAGTCGGTTTATTCAATAACCGCTTGAACCTCGAATTTGACGTCTATCGCAAGCTGACTTCCGACATGTTGTTGAGCGCGCCTGTACCGTCGAGCAGCGGCTATACTACTGTGAGTCAAAACATTGGTAGCATGGAAAACCGTGGGATTGAATTGGGTATCAACTCCGTGAACGTGGCTACGCCGAACTTCAACTGGAGCACGGCCTTTAATATTTCTATCAACCGAAACAAAGTAATCGCCTTGACGGGCGGGGCGGATATTTTCAGCGGCTCCACCATTATTCGTGAAGGACAGCCTGTTGGGTCGTTCTTTGGGTTTGTTCACCAAGGTACGTGGAGCCTAGCCGAAGAGTCGGAAGCAGCGCGTTATTTGAAAAAACCAGGGGACATCAAGTACCAAGATGTGAATCAAGATGGAGTAATTAATGACAATGATCGGGTGATTATCGGGAAAGGGATTCCTGACGGTTTCGGTACGTTGACCAACACGTTTTCGCATAAAAACCTAGAGTTGATGGTGGATTTACAGTTTATGTACGGCAATGACGTGTTGTTCCGTAGCAAGCACTCCGCCGAAGATCGCACGGGAATTGCCAACAGTTTCAAAACGGTATTGAACGCGTGGACACCTGAAAGACAGAACACTAATATCGCTCAAACTCGCCCTGTTTCGGCAGGATATAACACCAACAACGACACCGACCGTGTGCAAGATGGCTCTTTCATTCGGGGACGTAACCTATTGTTGTCGTACCGTTTCCCGACCAAAATGATTGAAAAAATCCATTTGAGTCGCTTGCGGGCGTTTGCGTCAGTACAAAACTTCTTCTTGCGCACCAAGTTCCAAGGCTATGATCCCGAAGTTTCTACCTCAGGCTCGGCGTTCGACCAAGGCGTGGATTTGTACGCTTATCCAAAACCACGGGTATTTATGGTAGGATTAAACATCGGTTTGTAATTGTTGTATCACCTTTATTAAAAAGAAATCAAGCATGAACGCGACAGTAAAATATATCAGCCGATGGTTAATTAGCGGAGCGCTATTGGTATCGGCAGGAAGTTGCTCGGAGTTTTTGGAAGAACCCGATCGCTCAAACTTCACCCTCGAAAATTATTTCACCAAGCCCGAACACGCCGAAAGTGTGGTCAACTCCATCTACGAAAACCTCCGCAACGTGCTAGGGGGAGGTTTTGGAGGCGCGCCTTGGATGATGCTCGAATTTGCGACGGGCTTGGCCAATACCGAGTTGGGACAAGCTCAAAACAGCATTTTTGTGCGCAACTTAGTCAACAACTCCGACAACGGCTACGGTGCTACTTATTGGACCAACCACTACCGTGGGATTGCCAATGCCAACTTGGCCATTGCCAAAATTCCTGGCATTACCATGAACGAGGCCGCCAAAAAACGCTACTTGGGCGAAGCGCGGTTTTTACGGGCGTTGTATTACTACGAATTGGTGCGCATTTTTGGCAGCATTCCGTTAATCAAAGACCCCGTTGACCTCAAATCGCCTGATTTGTACGCGCCGCAAGCATCTGTTGAAGAAATTTATAAGTTGATTGAAGCGGATCTCATTGAAGCTGAGGCGTCGGGCTTGCCCAATGCCGATGTTACAGGACGCGCATCAATGGGTGCGGTAAAATCGTTGCTGTCGTCGGTATATTTAACGATGGCGGGCTACCCACTACAAAAAGGCGCTGAATACTACAAAAAAGCGGCTGACAAAGCCCAAGAAGTAGTTCAGATGAAGAGCTTTAGCTTGTTTCCTTCGTACGATGACTTGCACAATCCTGCCAAGAAAAATACGGGTGAAAACATCTTTATGGTGCAGTTTGCGGCTTTTGTGTTGCCTTCCAACTGGCAAACGTCAATCATTCCGTACAACCAAGGGATTTCGGCTTATACCGACGAAACGGGGGCGATTTTTGCCAACAAAGAATTTGTAGAGTCGTACGAACAAGGAGACAAGCGTACGGCCGAGAAGCAGTTCTATTATTCGTCGTTTTCGTTGCGCAGCGACCGTACTAAGACGCGTAATTTGGGAGGCTATTATTTGTACAAACATTTTGACAACACCGCCCAACTTTCGACCACTAGCAGCGACTTGAATTGGACGGTATTGCGCTATGCCGAGGTATTGTTGACATTGGCTGAGGCGTCAAACGAGGCAAATGGCCCAACGGCGGTGGCGTATGATGCGGTCAATGCCGTTCGTAAACGCGCCGAACTACCCGAATTGAAGGGTTTGAGCAAAGAAGAACTGAGAGAAGCCATTTGGCGGGAACGTTGGTACGAGTTGAGCTTTGAAAACAAAACGTGGTACGACATGGTGCGTTTGCGCAAAGCCTTCAACGTCACGACCAAGAAGTTTGAAAACTACGTGGGTCACAAGTTTTCTTACGGCCCAACGCTCAAAGACCGTGAGTTGCTATTCCCTATTCCTACTGCTGAAATTCGTAACAATAGCAAGTTGAAGCAAAATCCTGGCTACTAAGCGTCATTTATTTTAAACACATAGTGCACAGTAGAATAGACACATAGAAAACCTAAGAAAAGGCGATATATCTATTGTGAAAAATGCTATGGGAACTATGTGTTTACCATAAGTTTGAAAAAATGATGTTACGAGTACTTAAAAGGGTACATAAATAGATAGAAAGCTTGATTCATACCGTGGGCATCTTTTAATTAGAAGCCTACGGTATAAACTCCAATTTGGCTACTTTTTATACAAACACATCGTTTCCTTTTTTTTACTACCAACAAAGAAGCTTAATCAGTACATGCCGATGAACCAACCGACCCACCGTCGTCCGAAAGTCCGTACCCTTTGGAGTTTTGGCCTTATTTCTTTTCTCTCTCTTTTTATTGCTTGGGTGCTTCCGTCGCAGGGGGTATTGGCACAAAAAAAACCTTTGGTGGTTTTTGTGTGCGGTGACCACGAATACAGTGGCGAGCAAACATTACCTCTGATAGCCGCCGAGTTGGAAAAAAACTACGGCGTGCGTACCAAAGTTTTATCATCGTATCCTGACCAAAATGCCGAAAAAAACATTCCAGGTTTGGAAGCGCTCCGCGAAGCTGACTTGGCCATATTTTTTCTTCGTTGGCGTCAACTCCCTCCTGAGCAACTGGCCTTTATTGATGAATATTTAAAATCTGGAAAGCCTGTAATGGGTTTCCGTACCTCTACCCACGCTTTCAATTTTCCCAAAGGTGATCCGTCTGAAGTTTGGAATGCCTTTGGCGAACGTGCTTTTGGTACGCCTCCAGGCTGGGGAAGAGCGGGGCACACGCACTACGGCCACAAAAGTACCACCGACGTAACCATCATTCCCGAAGCAGCCAAACACCCGATTTTGAGGGGAGTTCCTGCCTCGTTTCATGTGCCTTCTTGGTTGTATCGTGTCAAACCCGATTATCCGCCACAAGGTTCTGTTTCGCTTTTGTTGGGAAAATCAGTTAATCCTGACAAAGCTGCCATTGACAATCCAGTAGCGTGGACGTGGAAAAATAAGGAAGGCGCAAAGGTGTTTTTCACAACCCTAGGTCACCCCGAAGATTTTCAAGAAGAAGGTGTTCAGCGTCTGACCGTCAATTCAATACTATGGTTATTGGATAAGCCTGTTCCAAAAAAATGGAAAGGAAAAATAGCGATTCAAGTACCCTACCGTGGTATTGTAAAATAGAAAAGAAAACCCTGTTACATAAATTCCTAAATCCATGAGAAGAAGCGTCCAAGGATTGCTGATCGCTGCCAGTGCGGCGTTCATTGCCTTCAGTGCTTTTCAGCCCGAGTTAGCCACCCCACTGAAAATTGAAAAAGGAACGCACATTTCGTTAATCGGGGGAAACCTTGGTTCTCGAATGCTGAACTACGATTATTTCGAAACCGAAATGCAGCTCCGTTATCCCGACAGTCAACTGTACATTCGTAACATGTGCGACGGCGGTGATACCCCAGGTTTTCGGCCTCACGCAAGCCGAAACGACCCTTGGGCGTTTCCTGGGGCAGAAAAGTTTCAAACCGAATACGCCAATAAGTCGCAAAGTGAAGGCTTTTTTGATGCGCCTGACCAGTGGTTGACGCGCCTCAAAACGGATGTTGTCGTCGGGATGTTTGGTTACAGTGAGTCGTTTCAAGGAGCGGCAGGGGTCAACAACTTCAAAGCAGAACTAGACGCTTTTGTAAAACATACACTTTCGCAGAAATACAACGGCACTGCTGCTCCTCAGTTGGTCTTGGTGTCGCCGATTGCGTTTGAAGATTTGTCAAATCTCTACGACTTACCCAATGGTGTCAAAGAAAACGCCAATCTATTGCTTTACACCAATGCCATCAAAGAAGTGGCAGCCCAAAACAACGTATTGTTTGTTGACGCTTTTGCTCCTTCGAAACAATGGTACGCCGAGTCCAAAGAGCCATTAACCATCGACGGTTCGCAGTTGACGGAAGAGGGTTACAAAAAGTTTGGGGTATTTTTGGTGGATAAAATAGCAGGAAAAACGCCTACTAAAGCCGAAAGCAACCGCACGTTGGTACACGCCGCCGTGGCTGAGAAAAACTGGATGTGGCACAACGACTTCAAAATACCTAACGGGGTTCACGTGTATGGCCGTCGCTACAATCCGTTTGGCCCCGACAACTATCCTGCTGAAATAGAGAAGATTCGCCAAATGACGGCCATTCGTGATACGGCCGTGTGGATGGCGGCGTCGAAGGGTACAAAGGTGGATATTGCCGCCGCTGATGCTAGAACTCGGGCACTCCCTACGGTAAAAACAAATTTTAACCCCGACAAAAACGGTAGCTTAACGTACCTCTACGGCGACGAGGCCGTAAGCAAATTGAAAGTGCCATCAGGATACAAAATTGAGTTGTTTGCCTCTGAGAAAGAGTTTCCTGACTTGGCCAAGCCGATGCAGATGTCGTTTGATAACAAAGGGCGTTTGTGGGTGGCTGCGATGCCTAGCTATCCGCATTACAAGCCAGGAGATCCTAAACCAAATGATAAAATAATCATTCTTGAAGATACCAACGGCGATGGCAAGGCGGATAAAAGCACCGTTTTTGCGGATAACTTACACTTGCCGCTTGGCTTTGAAATCGCATCAGAAGGGGTGTATGTTTCGCAAGGGACTAATTTTAAACTCTTGAAAGATACCAACGGCGATGGCAAGGCGGATAAAGAAGAAATATTGTTGAGTGGTTTTGATGACCACGATACCCACCACAATAGCCACGCCTATACTGTGGATCCTTCGGGCGCTATTTATTCAGGGGAAGGGGTGTTTTTACATACCAATGTAGAAACATCGTACGGAACAGTACGAGGTACCAACGGTGGGTTTTACCGTTACAGTCCTCAATTGAAGAAATTAGAACGTACGGCACAGCTCTCAATTCCTAACCCTTGGGGGATTGTATTTGATGATTGGGGACAACCGTTTTTTGCCGAAACGTCAAGCCCCGATGTGCGCTGGATGATGCCTGGTAGTGTATTGCCTCGTTATGGTCAGGCCACGCACAAGTCGGTGCAACTTATCGAAGACAAACATCGGGTACGACCTACTTCTGGGTTAGAGTTTGTATCAAGCCGACACTTCCCTGATGAATTGCAGGGAGCGCTTTTGATCAACAATACCATCGGGTTTTTGGGAACGAAAGCGCATAGTATGGTTGATGACGGAACGGGTTATAAAAGCCAACATTTAGTTGATTTGATTGTAAGTGAAGACCGTAATTTCCGTCCCGTAGATATGGAGTTTGCGCCTGATGGCTCATTGTACGTGATTGACTGGCATAATATTCTCATTGGTCACATGCAGCACAACGCTCGTGACCCTCTCCGTGACCACATGCACGGACGGGTTTATCGTATCACTTATCCTTCACGCCCGTTGGTGACTCCTGCGAAAATTGACGGAGCTTCGGTAGAAACTTTGTTGGACAACCTCAAGCTCACCGAATACCGTACTCGCTACCGCACCCGCCGTGAGCTTCGGGGTCGCAGTGCTGCTGAAGTGTTGCCAAAAATAACAAAATGGACTGCAAGCCTTGATAAAAACGACCCACGCTACGAACACCATTTGTTGGAAGCGTTGTGGGTAAGCTGGGGATTGGACAAAGTGGATCAAAAGTTACTCCGCCAGTTGCTCAAGGCCAAAGATTACCACGTGCGTTCGGCGGCGGTTCAAGTAGTTCGCTACACAGGTCATCAAGTGCCCGACCAAGCGGCGTTGCTTATGCAAGCTGCTAAAGACGAAAACAGTCGAGTGCGTTTAGTAGCCATCGTAGCCGCGTCTTGGATTGGCAAAGAAAAAGGGTTGCCAATTTTGGCCGAAGCTGCCAAAAAACCATTGGACGACTGGATGGTATATGCCCACGAAACGGCGGTAGCGCACTTGAAGGGAGAAAACGTAGTGGTGAAGAAGAAAGAAATAGAAGTAGCATCGACCCTCAAAGGAGCCGAGTTGGAGCTATTTAATTTAGGTAAAACGATTTATGGCAAAGAAGGTTACTGTGCTACCTGCCACCAAGCCGATGGCAAGGGGCTGACGGCTTCGGGTTTCCCGCCATTGGCAGGGACCAAGTGGGTACAGGGCAACGAAGAGCGCCTCATCAAAATCGCCCTCAAAGGACTCATGGGGCCGATAGAGGTAAACGGTAAACAATACCCAGGCCAAGTACCGATGACGCCGTTTGCAGGTTTGCTCAACGACAAAGAAGTAGCGGCGGTATTGACTTACGTCCGAAACTCGTTTGGTAACAAAGCCTCGGCCATCACGCCCGAAAAAGTAAAAGAAGTAAGAGCCGCCACGGCTGGCAAAAGCGATATTTATACGTCGTCGAAGCTCTTGAGCGAGCACCCGTTGGAGAAGTAATATTTTCCCTGTTACGGATAAGAACAAAAAATGCGAGGGGCAATTGCTCCTCGCATTTTTTGTCTCGGTCAGACGATAGTCAGACCGACTACAATACCCCCTTCAAAAACCCCGCCATCTTATTCATCAATTCTTTCTTGGCATACTCAGGGCTAGAATGGCCTGCGTTGGGAATAAACTCAATCTGAACAGGTCGGTTTTTGCTTTTATAGATACTCATCAGTTCAATAGATTGATTGATAGGTACTTGGATGTCTTGTTCGCCATGTACAATAAAAAGAGGAGGAGCATCGGCGGTCACCTGGTGTACAGGGCTGGCGAGTTTGGCTAGGTCAGGCACTTGCTCAACGGGTTTCCCCAACAAAATAGCCAAGGCAGGCAAGCGCACATTCAAGCCGTGCGGCGTGGACTGGTTTAGAATCGTTAGGAAGTTGGTCGGGCCAAAAAAATCAATGCAGGCTTGTACCGAAGAGGAAGTGGAGGTGTATTTTCCAAGCGTACCTTCGAGCGTCGGATGGTTGTTGGTGGTAGCGACTAATGCCGCCAAATGTCCCCCCGAAGAGGCACCCCAAATGATGATTTTATCGGCTCGGTAGCCGTAGGTAGCGGCGTTAGCCCTCAAAAAACGAATCGCGGCTTTGATGTCATGTATGGGCGTAGGGAAAGCCTTGTCGGTACTCGCCCGAAAATCAACACTTGCCAGCGCATAACCGTGCTCCAACATTCCCAAAGGCGGATTTTCTTTACTTCCCGAATGCCAAGCCCCGCCGTGAATCCAAACAATTAGGTAGGGAGAAGTATGCTGCTTGAGTTTATAAATATCCAATTGGAGCTTTTTACCGTCGGCTTCGGCATAGACAATATCTTTGACAACAAGCGTGTCTTTCTGAGCCTGTGCCCCAAACGTAAGAAGGCAAACCCAAAGCGTTAAAAAAGATTTTTTCATCATTTGGGGCATTGGGGCTGCCATATACTCAAACATAAAGGAATCGATTGCGTTCAACTGTCTTATTTGGATATTTTAGCCCTTGCTTTTTTAATGGTCTCTTGAAGCTGGTTCATATCTAGTTTTTTCAGTAACTCGTTGGCTATTAGCACTTTGTTTTCTACAACGTTATAGCTTTGTTTTGGATATTCTTGTTTGGTTTTCATGTTAAAGAACGTTTAAAATCAAAAAATAATCATATTGTTGATTAGCCTGAAAAGGCTCTGGTTGTATGTCATTAAATCCACCCAAAACTACAAATCTCTTTTGAATTTCACTGAGTTCCCGACTGATTATCAAACGGTATAAGCGTTGTCTGCGTTCATCGCTACCACGAAAATGTACAATAGCAGTGGTATATTGATTTAAGAAACTATCTATAATTCTTATGACAGTTGCTAAAACAGTTCTCATGTCTTTGTTTCGTGTTTCGGTTATATCCGACATATTTCCATTTTCCAAAATATCTACCAAAGCCAAATTATAAATATTGGGCGTATCTAGAGCAGTAAAAATCACTTGTTTTCTTACATGTTTTTCATTGCTAACACTCCAAAAATCATATTTTATTTCGGTCGAAGGGTGTTCATAGGGGTAATAAGGCTCGTCCATCAAACAATCTAAAGTTTTGTTATACTACTTATCAAAAATATAAAGTTTTTGCTGGATTTGCTAAAAACAAGTTTCTGGACTCTTCTGCTTTCTGTTCAATACCTAGATTTGTCGCTATTTTTCTTATGCCAATAGTTAACGATAGAGCAGCGCTACCATCGGCATATTAATTCTAAAATTTCTCAAATGAACTAAGGGGAGTTTTTGGAAAACTTGTCTCTGTAATATAAAGTGTCTAAGAAATTTTTATCCAAAACCTATAAGATGCAATCGACCTTACTGGATAGTGCAGGTGATGAAGCACCGAAACCAAATGTGTATTCATTGCTGAACGAAGGGGCTACCAACGAGGAATTGGCCAGCGAAAAACGGGAATGGAATGACAACGAGCTATTTATTCGGCAGGCTTTTCTTGAAAACCCTTCCAAAGGCTGCGCGTTGTTGTTTCGCCGTTATCACAAAATGCTCTGTAGCCATGCCGTGCGATTTGTGTATTCCAAAGACATCGCCGAAGACTTGGTGAGTGATGTGTTTTGTCGGTTTTGGAAAACCAAAGCCTACGAAACCGTTACGAGCTCGTATCGTCTTTATTTGTTCAGAAGTGTACGAAATGAGGCACTTAACTACTTACGTTGGGAGTTCAAAGAAACCGAGAATATCGAGTTGGCAGAATACCGTGAATCGCCCCGTAGCCAACAACCCGACCACGCCACCCAGTACGAAGAAGTTGTTAAAAAGGTGGAAGAGCTGGTCAATACCTTACCACCCCAATGCCAAAAGGTATTTTTAATGAGCCGTTTTGAAGGAAAAAAATACCAAGAAATAGCCGACGAAATGGCCATTTCCCTCAAAACCGTCGAAGCACATTTAGGAAAGGCACTGAGTATCATGCGAAACGGACTCAAAAATCACCTATGACTAAGGGGAGTTGGCCTATTTCTTATCTAAATAGTAACACACTATCTGAAACAAATGAAACGAGACATAAGCAAGGAGTTGATATTTAGCCATTTTGCCCATAAATCTTCGCCTTTACAGCGAAAAATGATTGACGAATGGCTGCAAACCGAAGCCAATGAAGAGCAATATTTCGCATGGCTTGAGGAGTGGGAAAATACCCACCCACAATATTTGCCCAAAAGCGAGGCGGCCTTGGAAAATTACGAGGCGTTTTTGGAGGCGAATCCGCATTCCCAATTACCAACAGAAATGCCCGCGTCCGAATCCGTGGTTTCCTCAAACCGTCGCTATTGGTTTCGTTGGTTAGCGGCGGCGTCGGTTGTATTGGTGCTGGGCGGTGTGGGATGGCTGTTCCGTAGCAGTTTACTGTATCAAACCTACCAAACTGCCTTTGGAGAAACCAAGTCGGTGCGGTTGCCAGATGGCAGTAAAGTGACGCTCAATGCCAATTCATTGCTACGGCTCCCACGTTTTGGTTTTGGGACAAAAAATCGGGAAGTATTCTTGAAAGGAGAAGCGAGCTTTTCGGTGACGCATACCCCCGACCATCAAAAGTTTGTGGTAAAAACCAATAAGCAATTTGAAGTGGTGGTTTTGGGAACGGAGTTTTCGGTATATGCCCGCCAGCGGATTTCTAAAGTGGTATTGAGCAAAGGAAAAGTGCAGGTACGCTACCAACAAGGCCGTACCCAAAAACAAATTGTGCTCACACCTGGCGATTTGGTCACGCTCGACCGCGAGAATAACATGGATAAAAAGGCCGTGTCGCATCCTCAAAACTACGCCGCTTGGGAGCAAAAACGATTTGTGTTTGAAGAAACGAGCTTGCAGGACGTCGCCTATCTGCTGCAAGAAAACTACGGATTGGAGGTCGAAATCAAAGACAAAGAGTTGTCCGAGCGGGTCATAATGGGGTCGTTTCGGGCAGAGAACGTTGACCAACTTTTACAATCCATTTCGGAGCTGTTGGATATTAGCGTAGTGAGGCAAGGAAATAGAGTTCAACTGTCTGATAAATAAGTGAATAAACGAATTTAACTTATCGAGAATATGAAAAAACGATTATCAAATTCCTCCAAAATTGGGCTTCTCCTCACGGTGATTTTACTGGGAAATCAGTTGGGACGAACGCAGACGTTTGCCAAAGCCCAAACGGTTATCAAAAAAAACAACGATAGCGCTCGCACGGCTGCGCCGCGCCCGCTGAAAGAGGCGCTCAGTGAGCTGATGAAAACCTACCAAGTAGAGATTATGTTTGAGCGCGATGCGGTCGAAGGCTTGGTCGTTCAAACGGCTCCTGTCAATCAAAATGTTAAGCTTGAGAAGAACTTAGACAACCTGCTACGACCGTTGGGGTTGAAGTACAAAAAAGTAAACAGTAATTCTTACTTGATTATTGGCGAGCGTAAAAAGCCTTCTAAATCGTCGAGTGGAGTTTCGGAGCGATTTCCTGAAGGCGTGTTGCCTGGGCAAGAAGTAGCAGAAAGGGATGCCACGACCGAAGTACTGACGCCGTTTGAGACAAGGGCGGCGGTTGAGCAAGTACTCAAAGGTAAAGTCACCGACGCCGAAAAAGGGGAGGCGTTACCAGGAGTAAGTGTGTTGATAAAAGGCACGAACAAAGGCACAACCACCAATGCCAATGGGGAGTATTCACTCCAAATTCCTGACAATGGCGCCGTGTTGGTGTTTAGTTTTGTTGGGTATGAGCCGCAAGAAATGGCCATTGGTAACCAAACTCAGTTGAACATAGCTTTGAAAGCCGACATCAAGGCGCTGAACGAAGTAGTGGTAGTCGGTTATGGGCAGGTGAAAAAGAGTGATTTGACGGGTTCGGTAGCGACGGTGGCGGTTGAAGAAATCAAAAAAGTAGCCGTTACTTCGCTCGACCAAGCCTTGCAAGGACGGGCCGCAGGGGTGCAAATTACCCAAAACTCAGGTGCGCCAGGGGGGGCTACGACCATCCGAATTCGCGGAGGAAACTCCATTCAGGGCGATAATGAACCCTTGTACGTTATTGATGGGATTCCGTTCAAAAACGATGGCGCGGGTAGCGGCTCTAGTTTCAACGTCTTGAGCACGCTCAACCCCAGCGATATAGAGTCGATGTCGGTTTTGAAAGATGCCTCTTCAACGGCGATTTATGGGTCGCGCGGAGCCAATGGCGTCGTGATTATTACTACCAAACGAGGCAAAGCAGGCAAATCCACCATCAACCTCGAAAGCTATTATGGTGTGCAGGAAGTCCGTAAAAAATATGGCGTATTGAACGGCCGTGAATATGCCCAGTTTGTCAATGATGCCAATACCAACGAAGGACGCGCCGCCGTTTATACCCCAGATCAAGTGAACGCTTTTGGCGAAGGCACCGACTGGCAAAATGAGATTTTTAGATCGGCACCGATTTCTAACTACCAGCTTTCGATGAGCGGGGGAGATGAACGAACCCAATACGCACTTTCGGGCGGGTATTTCAAACAAAACGGTATTGTCACCAACTCCGATTTTGACCGTTATTCACTCCGACTTAACCTCGACCGAAAACTTACCGATCGCCTCAAAGTAGGAAACAGCCTAACCGTTAACCGTACTGTGACCAACCAATCGCGTACGGACGGCGACTTAGGAAGCGCAGGTTTGGTGACAATTGCGGCTTTGCAGTTTCCGCCAATCTTGCCCGTATATAACCCAGACGGAACCTACCTTATCACCAGCCCAGCCTTATCTTTTACGGCCGATAACCCCGCCGCGTTGGCCAGAGAGAGCAAAAACCGTAACACAGCGCTGCGTACGTTCGGGAATGTGTTTGGGGAGTACCAAATCATGGAAGGGTTGAGTTTAAAAGTATTGTTGGGTGCAGATGCCATCATTCAGAAGCAAGACTCGTACCTGCCGCGTAGTGTAGGGAGTGGCTTGGCACAGGGTGGTGCGGCTTCCATTTTCAATGGACAATCCGTTACGTGGTTGAACGAAAATTTATTGACCTATACCAAATCATTCGGGGTTCACAACCTCAGCGCATTAATTGGTTATACCCAACAAGCCAACCGTACCGAAAACAACACGGCGGCCTCTCGCAATTTTGTGAACGATAATCTAAACTCGGGTAATTTGGGTGCAGGTTCGGTGCCGTTGGTGCCTTCATCGGGCATTGGTACGTGGGGTTTGCAGTCGTATTTGGCGCGAATCAATTATGGATACAAAGATAAATATCTCTTTACAGCGTCGTTTCGGGCCGATGGTTCGTCGCGCTTTGGAGCTAATAACCGATACGGCTATTTTCCTTCGGCCGCCTTGGCATGGCGTGTTTCAGAAGAAGATTTCCTGAAAAATGCGCGCGTAATCAGTGATTTGAAACTGCGGGCTACCTACGGTTCTACTGGAAACCAAGACGGCATTGGCAATTATCCAGCGTATTCGTTGTTAGGAACGCAAAATTATATTTTCGGTAATGCTGTTTCAACGGGCATTGGGCCTTCCCAAATCGCCAATCCCGATTTGTCGTGGGAAACGACGACCCAAGCGGATTTGGGTATTGACGTTGGTTTCTTCAACAACCGAATCACCTTTGTGGCCGATTTTTACCTCAAACGCACCAAAGATTTATTGCTTAACGTAACGATTCCGAGTACGTCGGGTTATTCGAGTGCCATTAAAAATTTGGGAAAAGTAGAGAATAAAGGGATAGAGTTCAGCATTTCGTCGCGCAATATTGATGGCGCTTTTAAGTGGAATACTGACCTTAATTTTGCTTCTAATCGCAATACTGTTTTAGACATTGGTGGTGCTCCCCAGATTTTTGCAGGACAGGTAGCGAACATTGCCCAAAACGTCAATTCTGGCATTATTCGGGTGGGCGAACCGCTGGGGTCGTTTTATGGATATGTTACTAATGGGCTGTATCAAACGACAGACGAATTGACGGTATTGAGCGATCCACAAGCTAGAAAACCAGGCGACCGTAAATACGCCGATTTGAACGGTGACAAGAAAATTGATGACAATGACCGAACCATTATTGGCCGTGCTCAACCCAAGTTTTTGGGAGGTATCAGCAATTCGTTTTCTTACAAAGGTTTTGAGTTGACGCTGTTTTTACAAGGAGTATATGGGAATAACATTCTGAATGCCAATCGGTTTGAGTTAGAATATTTGAGCGGAGTCAACAACCAGAATCGGGATATGTTGAACCGTTGGACTCCTACCAACACCAACACCGATATTCCGAGGGCTTCAACCACACGGCCTGCCAACCGTATTTCGTCGCGTCAAATCGAAGATGGCTCTTATTTACGGTTGAAAAATGCCCAGTTAGCCTATAATCTGCCCGCATCAGTTACCAAAGCCCTTAAAATACAGTCGTTTCGGGTATATGTGACTGCTCAAAATTATTTGACTTGGACCAAGTACTCAGGCTATGACCCTGAGGTTAATCGCTTTGGACAAGATAGTCGCAGTCAAGGGTTTGATTACAGTAGCTACCCTGCCGCCAAGACGTTATTACTGGGCCTTAATGTCGGTTTTTAATTCATTAAACTCATGAACAAAATGAACGCAAAACATATACTTACGGGCCTTTGCCTGACATTTGCTTTGGCTGCCTGCGATGTGTTAGACCAAACGCCAGAGTCGAATTTTACCCCTGAAAATTTTTACCGAAATGCCGATGACGCCAAAGCCGCCGTTAGTTCGGTGTATGACTTGATGAATACGGCCGAGATGTACAACCAAATCGTGTGGATTTTGCAAGATCAAGCGACCGACGACTCTGAATGGGGCGGCGGACGCTCAACGGCCAACCAAGCCAAAAACGATTTGGATAAATATACCTTTACGCCTGCCACGAGCACGTTTCAATCGCTCTGGACGACTACCTACCGTGCCATCAATCGGGCTAATACGGTAATAACTCGTGTACCGACGGTGGCGATGGACAGTGACTTGAAAAATCGTATGGTGGCCGAAGCGAAGTTTATGCGTGGGTTTTACTATTTCAATTTGGTACGTCTGTTTGGAGGAGTACCGCTAGTGACCAAAGAAACCACGTCGCTCAATGATTTGGCAATAGCACGGGCTTCGGTCGATGAGGTATATCAGCAAATTATCCAAGATTTTACGGAAGCGGAGGCTATTTTGCCAGTTACCTACGCAGCAGGCGACCGTGGTCGTGCGACCAAGGGAGCAGCAAAAGCGTTTTTGGCCAAAGTCTATTTGACCCGTCAAGAATGGCCCAAGGCATCGGCCAAGGCCAAAGAAGTGATGGACATGGGTGTCTATGACCTTTGGGCCAACTACGCCGACGTGTTTGCGATTGCCAACAAAAACGGGAAAGAGGCTATTTTTGAAGTTCAAGCCCTGGGTGGTGGAGTCGGAGAGGGTAGCTTTATGCAGGGTTATATGCGTCCGAATTTTGACCGTGTCAATGGAGTTTCAGGGTTTGGAGATGATCCCGTGACGGAGAATTTGTACCGTGCCTACCGTGCTGACGATAAACGCCGTAACATTAATTTGAGACTTTATACGTCCACAGGAACTCCTGCAGCTCCTGCGAGTGTGGCGTTTCCGTGTTATGTGTATAAATATTTAGACCCCACCGCTACCGCCAATGGAGAAGGAAGCAATAATTTCCCTGTGTTGCGGTATGCCGATGTGGTTTTGATGTATGCTGAAGCCCTCAACGAACAAGCCGCAGCTTCTACCGAAGCGTATGCCAACGTCAATCGGATTCGTAGCCGTGCGGGGCTTCCCAATTTAACTCCCAATCTCACTCAGGCTCAATTCAGAGACAGTTTACTGTTGGAAAGACGCCTAGAGTTGGCATTTGAAGGGCATCGGTGGTTTGATCTAAGCAGAAGAAAAAAGCTCATTGATGCCATGAAAATCCAGAATCCAACCATCAAGGTGGAAGAGCGGCACTATTTATATCCTATTCCGCAAACAGAGAGAGATGTCAATCCTAAACTGGACCAAAATCCTGGTTATTAGGAGAGCAATCTTTGTGGAGGAATATAAAAAAGAATAAACACATAGTTCACATAGGATACATCTATGTGAACTATGTGTTTCAAAATTTGAGCCTAATAGAACACCTGAGCCAGAGTAAATCTAAACGCAATTTTGGTTTATTACCATAGCTAATTGGTTACTGGCTTTAATCCTTTTTCCATGAAGCGTCGGCAATTTATTCAGCATACAATTTTGGGCTCGTCATTGCTAACGATGGGGGTCACTCAAGCAAAAGAGGTACCTACTGAAATTATCAACTCAGGCGTAGGGGGTAACAATACGGTTGATTTGTTGGCTCGTCTCGATAAAGACTGTCTAGCGCACCAACCCGATTTAACGGTATTGATGGTGGGGACGAATGATATGAACAGTCGAAAATTCATTCCATTGGCAGAATATGAAAAAAATATGCACCAAATCATCGAAAGGATTTTGGCTATTAAAAGTAAAATTTTGCTTATGAACCTGCTGCCTGTATATGAGCCATACTTAATGACGCGACACAAACCTGAGTTTTATCAACCCGAAGGTCACACTGGGCGCAAGGCACAAATGAACCGCTTGATTAAGCAATTGGCAACGGCCTATGGATTGTCTTTTTTGGATTTACATCATCTTTTTGAAAAGGTGGGGAATGTAAGTTTAGACGTCAATAGTTTGATAAAAAATGAAGCCAATAGCAAAACAACGGATGGGCTACATCCAACGCCAGACGGCTATCGAGTAATCGGAGTAGCAGTGTATGAACACTTGATAAACAATGATTTGCCGCGCCGAAAAATCGTTTGTTTTGGTGATAGTATCACCATTGGCGATGGTCAATCTGACGGGGCCAATTACCCTGCGTATCTAAAAAAGCTTTTAAATTCCTAAACTTTTACCAATGAAAAAAACATCCCTGCTCATTTGCCTTCTGGGGGCTATTCTTTTCTTGCCTAGCTTCAAAACCAACCGAACGCTTACCTCTCACGCCTTAGTTCGCAAAGCCGATGTCATCATTTACGGCGGGACGTCTTCGGCGGTTACGGCGGCGGTACAGGTGGTAAAAATGGGAAAAACCGCGATTATTGTTTCACCCGACAAACACCTCGGCGGGTTATCATCAGGCGGCCTAGGGTTTACCGATACGGGCAATAAACAAGTAATTGGCGGGCTCTCGCGGGAGTTTTATCATCGTTTGTATGAGCACTACCAAAAGTCGGACTCGTGGCAATGGCAAAAAAAGGAAGAGTACGGCAACAAAGGCCAAGGAACACCCGCGTTGGATGGTGCCAACCGCACCATGTGGATTTTTGAACCCCACGCTGCCGAACAAGTTTTTGAAGACTTTGTCAAAGAAAACAAATTGGTGATTTATCGCAACGAATGGCTCGACCGCTCGGCCAAGGGGGTGACTAAAAAGGCGGGAAAAATCACTTCGTTTCGGACTTTGAGCGGCAATGTTTACGAGGGAAAAATGTTTATCGACGCCACCTACGAAGGCGATTTGATGGCGGCTGCGGGCGTGAGTTACCACGTGGGGCGTGAGGCCAACAGCGTGTATGGTGAAAAATGGAACGGGGTGCAGGTCGGAGTTTTCCAACACGGCCATTACTTCAAAAAACCAGTAAGTCCGTACAAAGTTGAGAACGACCCCAAAAGCGGACTCTTGCCCGAAATCTCCGCCGAACAACCAGGCGAAAATGGGTCGGGTGATAAAAAACTACAAGCGTATTGTTTCCGAATGTGTTTGAGCAACCACCCCGACAACCGCGTGTTTTTTACGAAACCCGAAGGCTATAATCCCGACCGCTACGAGTTGGTAGCGCGGGTGTTTGCAACGGGTTGGCGCGAGACGTTCGATAAGTATGACCCCATTCCGAACCGTAAAACGGATACCAACAACCATGGGCCTTTTAGTACTGACTACATTGGCAAAAACTACGACTATCCTGAAGCCAGCTATGAGCGCCGCAAAGCCATCATCAAAGACCATGAGCTGTACCAAAAAGGCTTGATGTATTTCTTACAAAATGACCCTCGCGTTCCTGCCGACGTGCAAGAAAAAATGAAACAATGGGGTTTGCCTAAAGATGAATTTAAGGACAACGGTGGCTGGTCGCATCAATTGTATATCCGCGAAGCACGCCGCATGAAAGGCGTTTTTGTGATGACCGAAGCCGATGCTTTGGGAAAAACCAACGTTCCGCAACCCATCGGAATGGGGTCGTATTCGCTCGATTCCCACAATGCCCAGCGTTTTGTTACAAAAGAGGGGTACGTTCAGAACGAAGGAGACATCGGCGTTCATCCCGATAAGCCGTATTCGATTGCCTACGGAGCCATTTTACCAAAAGAAACTGAATGTGCTAACCTCTTAGTCCCCGTGTGTGTATCAAGCTCGCACATTGCGTATGGTTCTATCCGCATGGAGCCTGTATTTATGATATTGGGTCAGTCGGCGGCGGCAGCGGCGGTATTGGCCATCGAAAACAATGTTTCCCCACAAAAACTACCGTATGAGAAGCTTCGTCAAATACTTGAGAAGGAAAACCAGCGTTTAGATTGGGAAACAAGCCAAGGGAAATAAGACCAGGGCTTACACAAAATCAACCACATAGCGCACAATAGAATCGACACATAGAAAATAGAGTGGATAGCTTTGTTTTCTATGTGAAAAATCTAAGTGAGCTATGTGGTTATCTGTAAAGGTTTGTACAACAGGTTACTGATTTACACTAAAAGCTACTTCTACATTTTCCCACAATAGCGAAACCTTGCCTTTGGGAGAAATGGTATAAAGCAGCTTTTCGTTGAATTGCGACGATTTTTTAGGCTGTGCACTCACGCGCAACGCATCCTGTTTTTCGTCGTACTTAAACGCTCCCCATTGAGCCGCTACTTTGTTGAAAATGAGCGTCCATTTCCCCTCGCTAGGAATGACAAAGAAACCGTATTTGCCTGCAGGCAAGGTAGTTCCTTCGATGGTGACGTCTTTGTCGATTTCAAATGTAGTAGCCTCGTTGGCACCCGCCCGCCACACTTGTCCGTAAGGCACCAATTCACCCCACACTTTACGGCCTTTGACCGAAGGCTGACCGTAGTTGAGACTCATTGTAATTCCGCCTACTTCCCGAGATACTTGAGCGGGTGGGCTAGGGCGTGTGCTTTTGTCTTGGGCAAGGGTGTTGAAACCAAGAAAATAAACCAACGTAAAGGCAAAGAATGTCAGGCTGTTTTTTAGGTACGATTGCATAGCTTACAATAGATTTGAATGGTTAATAAAAATGACTGCGACAAAATTGCGGAACCCTTCAAAAACAACCCGTTCAAACGTGGTTCAAATTGGTGCAAGTTGATTCAAGGAAAACTGGGGAGAACTTTGTAGGAAACTCAAGTAGATTTTAGTCAAAAAACGGTTTATACTACTGACCAAAAAGAAACAATTCTGCTCGGAAAGCGGAATGTTTTCCTCGACTATTAACCGTTGACTATACCGAATGATTCAGATTAACTCCACCCTTACACCTTCTGATTTATCAGCTAAGCTAAACGATTTCTGGGCGCTTTCGGCGCAAAAAATCCATTCAATCGCTGACCACTACGACGTCGCCAAAGGTTCTCCCGTTTTTACCGTACAAGGCCAGTACACTACGCGTGGCTGGACCGAATGGACGCAAGGCTTCCAGTTTGGGTCGGCTATTTTGCAGTTTGACGCCACGGGCGATGAAGCGTTTTTGGACTATGGTCGCAAAAATACGCTCTCGGTCATGGCACCGCACGTGAGCCACATCGGCGTACACGACCACGGATTCAATAACGTCAGTACTTACGGCAACTTGCTGCGATTGATGCACGAAGGAAAAATTCCTTTTAATGAGTGGGAGAAAAATTTCTACGAATTGGCCCTGAAAATTTCGGGTGCGGTACAAGCAAGCCGCTGGACGACCATCAAAGGCCGCGACAGTAGCCCGAGTGGCGGGTTTATTCACTCATTTAATGGGCCTCATTCGTTGTTTGTCGATACCATTCGCTCGTGCCGTGCATTGGTGGTGAGTCATCAATTGGGGCACGTATTTCAAGGCGAAAACGACATTAAAATCAACCTCCTCGAACGCGCACTCCAACACATCAAAGCCACGGCTGATTATGCGGTGTATTACGGTGAAGGTCGCGATTCGTACGATATGTGGGGACGCACCGCCCACGAAAGCGTTTTTAATACCAAAGATGGAAATTATCGCTGCCCCAATTCTCAACAAGGTTACACAGGATTCAGTACTTGGACGCGTGGCTTGGCTTGGGCGATGTGTGGTTTTCCTGAGCAGTTGGAAGCCCTCACCCATATTTCGGACGAGGCATTGGAGCCGTTGGGAGGGCGTGCGTCTATCGAAGCCATGATGCTCAAAGCTGCCCGCGCTACTTGCGACTTTTTTATCGAACATACTCCTACCGATGGAGTGCCCTATTGGGATACGGGTGCGCCTAATTTACACAAACTAGGCAACTACCTCGACCGTCCTGCCGAGCCTATCAATGACCACGAACCAGTCGATAGTTCTGCGGCAGCCATCGGCGCACAGGGGTTGTTACGTTTGGGTAAATATTTGATGGATAAAGGGAACGCGGCCGATGGGCAGCACTACTGGCAAGCGGGATTAACCGTGATGAATACATTGTTGCAAACGCCTTATCTAAGTACCGATGCTGCACACCAAGGGTTATTGTTACACTCGATTTACCACCGTCCAAACGGTTGGGACTACGTACCAGAAGGCAGTAAAATTCCGTACGGGGAGTCGAGTATGTGGGGCGATTATCACATTCGCGAAGCGGCATTGTATTTACAGCGCATTATTAATAACGAGCCGTACTACGCCTTTTTAAACTGTGTAAACTAAGGTCAGACGGTAGTCAGACCCCATAGAGCACAAGCGATAAAGAGTCCTGTCTGACTATCGTCTGACAGGTCAGACGGCAGTCAGACCCCATAGAGCATAAGCGATAAAGAGTCCTGTCTGATTATTGTCTGACAGTTAATCCAGTAAGCACGAACCACAAATCTCCCATGAGCAGCGGAAAATATAAACCCAAATATACCCGAGTCGCCCAGTTAAAAACAGCGGCGGATTTAAAGAAACACTTAGAAACTAGCCAAGTTGATTTGGCGTTTGACGAAACCCTATTACCCCCTTCCGAAAGTCCCTTTGGGAAGAAAATAGCCCTCAAATCAGGTAAAACGATTGGCAACAGCCTGTGTATTTTACCCATGGAAGGCTGGGATGGAACCCTTGACGGAAAACCTTCTGAATTTACGAAAAACCGTTGGGTGAAGTTTGCCGTCAGTGGCGCCAAATTGTTGTTTGGTTGCGAAGCCGTAGCGGTGTGCCATGAGGGCAAAGCCAATCCTAATCAGTTGGTGATGAATGAAGCAAATTTTGAGGAGTTTGTTCAATTACGTGAATTGATTTTGGACAAACACCGTGAGAAATTTGGCACAACCGACGACCTAGTGATTGGCCTGCAACTCACGCACTCGGGGCGTTTTTGCAAACCCAATAGCCACAAAAAATTTGAGTCGAAGATTTTGTACTCGCATCCATTCTTGAACAAAAAATTTGGCATGGAAGCCGACCATCCCGTATTGACGGACGATGAAGTCGATGAAATCATTGACATGTACGTAAAAGCGGCGGTATTGGCCCAAAAAGCAGGTTACGATTTTGTGGATATAAAGCATTGTCACGGCTACTTGGGACACGAGTTTTTAAGCGCTATCGACCGCGACGGCAAGTATGGAGGTAGTTTTGAAAACCGTACTCGCTACTTACGTAACATCGTAGCGGGCATCAAAGAGGCTGCACCAGGGCTAGAAATGGGGATTCGTTTGAGCGCATTTGATTTTGTTCCGTTCAAAAAAGGAACAAATGACCAAGGCGAACCTGAGCAAATGGAGGTGTATCCGTACGCATTTGGCGGACAAAAAGACGGCCTTTCCATTGATTTAGAAGAACCCAAAGCCTTCTTGAGACTAGCGCAAGAGCTTGGTATTCAGTTGATATGCGTAACGGGAGGAAGTCCCTATTACACACCTCACCTTACCCGCCCCGCGTTGTTCCCGCCTTCGGATGGTTACTTGCCTCCAGAAGAGCCGTTTACGGGAGTGAAACGCCAAATTGACGTAACGGCAGGACTGAAAGCCGAATTTCCTGAATTGGTGATTATTGGTTCGGGGTACTCGTATTTGCAAGAATGGTTACCCAATGTCGCGCAGTATGTGCTTCGTAATGGCATGGCCGATAGCGTAGGTTTTGGGCGGATGGTGCTTTCGTATCCTTCGATGCCCGACGATATGTTGCAAGGAAAAAGCCTAACGCGTAACCTCATTTGCCGTACTTTCTCCGACTGCACCACGGCTCCGCGCCACGGCTTGATTTCGGGATGTTTTCCTCTTGATCCATATTACAAAAAACGCCCCGAAGCCGAGGAGCTAAAAACGATTAAAGAGGGGTTGTAGGAGAAAGGAACGGAGTGCCGAAAAAGCTAAAATGATAAATTAATCATTTACAAAAGTTCGCATTTTGCGAACTTTTGTTTTAATTTTGTAATAGATGAGAATACACGCCTTAAAGACATTAAAACAGTTTTGGGAAAAATACCCTGATTCAGAACCTAATTTACGGCATTGGTATGGAAAGATAGAAGGAAGCGTTTATAAAACACCCCAACAAGTAGTTGCAGATTTCAAAAATGCAGATTTTGTGGGGAATGAAAGAATAGTTTTTAACATAGCACGAAATAAATACAGGCTGATTGCAGCATTTAACTACGAATTTCAGTTGTGTTTTGTAAAATTTATTGGTACACACACAGAATATGATCGCAACGGCGAACCGTAAAATAGATGCTAAAACGATAGATTTCAACTCATGGAAACAATAAAACTTATTAAGACTGAAGAGGATTACGAGAACGCATTGAAACAATTAGAAACAATTTTTCATGCAAAACCTAATACTCCCGAAGGCGATTTATTAGAAGTGATATCATTATTAATTCATGAATACGAACAAAAGCATTATGAGATTACACCTCTTACACCATTAGAGGCATTGAAATACGAAATGGAAGAACAAGGGTTGTCCCAGTCTAGTTTAGCTAAGCGAATGGGAATAAGTAAAAGTACAATTTCTGAGGTACTTAGTGGTCGAAAACAAATGAGTACTAATTTCTTGAAATTTTTACATAATGAACTAGGGATTCCAGCACACATTTTATTGGCCTACTAAGAAATGAAAAAAACAGCGTTTGTGACGGGCGGAAGCCGTGGAATAGGTTTGGGGATTGCGGAGCATTTAGCCCAAAAAGGATTTGATTTGGCTATTAATGGAGTCCGCGATGAAGCAGCGGTCAGCGATGTCTTGGAACATCTGCGAACGTTGGGTGCCGAGGTCATCTATTGCCAGGGAGATATTGCTTCGGCGGAGGCGCGTACTAGTATGTTGGCCAAAATAAAAAGCCATTTTGGTCAACTCAATGTATTGGTCAACAATGCGGGGGTTGCCCCAAAAGTTAGGGCTGATATTTTGGAAGCCACCGAAGAAAGCTTTGATTATGTGCTCAATACCAACCTAAAAGGAACGTATTTTCTGACGCAGGCCGTTGCCAATTGGATGGTGGAACAAAAGCAGTCAAACACTGATTTTGAAGGGAGCATCATTACCATATCGTCAATTTCGGCAACAGTAGCATCGGTCAATCGTGGTGAGTACTGTGTGGCGAAGGCAGGTTTGGGAATGATGACACAGCTGTTTGCGGCTCGATTGGGAGAGGTGGGCATACCTGTCTATGAGGTACGCCCAGGAGTTATCAAAACCGATATGACGTCGGGCGTAGCGGCCAAATACGATAAACTTATCGCAGAGGGGCTCACGGTGCAGCCTCGCTGGGGCTATCCCGACGACATAGGTAAAGCAGTGGCCGCCATTGCCGAAGGGGCTTTTCCGTACTCAACAGGGCAAGTATTTGTCATCGACGGAGGGTTGACGTTGGCGCGGTTGTAGAAAAATGAGGATTGGAGGTAAACGTGATAGTACGAATGGAGTGATATACAGTAAGTTTTTTGATGAATTTTATTTCTGAAAAATAGTTCAAACCCTTGACTTCCAATGAAACACACACCTTTTTCTCGTCGTTCTTTTATCAAAACGGCGGCAGTGGGCACGGCTTCGTTGTCCTTTCCAACTATTATCCCTGCCAGTGCTTTTGGCGCCAATGACCGTGTGCGCGTAGCTGTCATCGGTATCAATGGCCGTGGAAAAGACCACATTTCTGGCTTTTCAAAATTACCCAACGTAGAAGTGGCTGCCTTGTGCGACGTGGACAACGTGGTGTTACAAGAAAGAGCGGCCGATTTTGAGAAAAAAAACAACAAAAAAGTCAAGACGTTCCAAGATTTGCGGAAGGTCTATGAAGATAAAGACATTGATGCTGTCAGTATCGCTACCCCCAATCACTGGCACGCGTTGGCGGCGATTTGGGCTTGCCAAGCGGGGAAGGATGTCTATGTCGAAAAACCTGGCTGTCATAACATTTACGAAGGACGCAAGCTCGTAGAAGCCGCGACCAAATACAATCGGATTGTGCAGCACGGCGTGCAGTTGCGCAGTTCGGTGGCCATGCAAGAAGCCATCAAACACCTTCGCGAAGGACTGATTGGGAATGTCTATATGGCGCGGGCGTTGATTTACAAATGGCGCCCCGACATTGGCAACCAACCTACATCGCCTGTGCCTGCGGGCTTGGATTGGGATTTGTGGCAAGGTCCCGCTCAGGCCCGTGCTTTCAGCAAAAACTATGTGCATTACAATTGGCACTGGTTTTGGGACTATGGCAATGGCGACATTGGCAACCAAGGGATTCACGAAACCGACCTCGCGTTGTGGGGCTTGGATGTGGGGCTGCCCGAAGAAATCACGTCGGCAGGTGGAAAGTTTTTGTGGAATGACTGTAAAGAAACGCCCGAAACGTTGACGTCAACCTACATTTATCCCGAACAAAAAAAGGTAATTGAGGTGGAAGTTCGCCCGTGGATGACCAATAAAGAAGATGGGGTGGAAGTCGGAAACTTGTTTTACGGCGATAAAGGCTACATGGTTATCAACGGTTACAACGACTATAAAACGTATTTGGGAAAAGAGCGTACGCCAGGCCCAGCTCGCAAAGAAGGCGGCGACCACTACCAAAACTTTATTGATGCCGTGCGTGCTCACGACAAAAAACTCTTGAATGGTCCCGTGGAAACGGCGCATTTGTCGGCTTCGTTGGCGCATTTGGGGAACATCGCCTACCGCCTCGACCGCAAACTCAAGTTTGACCCAACCACCGAAAAATTTGTGGGAGACAAAGAAGCCAACGCGATGCTTTCGCGTAAGTACCGTGCTCCTTTTATTGTGCCAGACAAAGTATAAAATCGTTGATTCAGAATAGTCAAAGCCACCTCACGGTTCAGTCGGGGTGGCTTTAATTTCTTAAATAATTGGCTAATTCGGTATTATTTTTTACGTAAAGCGAAGGGGCTTTCCCCGTAAATTCAGTAAAATCTTTGATAAAATGCGATTGATCGTAGTAGCCATAATGATAAATAAGGTCTTGCCAATCGTCTATTTTCCAGCGTTTTTGGGCTAGTTCGTTGCACAAATGCCCCACCCGACGAATGCGAGTGTAGTATTTAGGACTGACGCCTACTTTTTGTAAAAATTTCCGTTCAAATTGCCGTCGGCACACGTAAAGCTCGCCAATAACATCATTGATGTTGATAAGTCCGCGTTTGTCCACAATCAGATTCGCGGCGTAGTCAGTACGGTCAGCTACTGGGCTTTTACGGAGAAATTGCAAGTTGACAAACTGCTCGACCAATGCCAGTCGTTCTTGATGAGAAGTGGCTTCTTCTATCTTATCACTGTACTCATCGGTGAGTTTTCCGAGTACGTCACGGAGGTTGGCGCGCTCGTCAGAAAACTCATACATGGGGATTCCGTATAGCGAATTTAACCCCGCAGGGCGGAATACAATCCCGACCATGCCAATCTGTCCCGAAAGCTGTAATTGATAGCTTTTGGTGGCTTGACCCGTGAGAAAGCTTTTAGGAACGAATCCGCCGTTTAGTTTTTGGGAAGTAACTCGGTAAGGTGTTCCATAATTGAAAACGATGGATGCAAAGCCGTTGGGGGGAGATTCGATAGTAACCGCTTTAGAGAGTGTTTTACTATATTCCCAAATGTAGAAACATTCGACAAAAGACTGTAAATGTACAGGTGGAGGAAACTTTCGGTAAAACATGGGCTAGGCACGATTTACCGAAAGTTAAGAATTAGTGGAAAAAACCTCAAAAACAACAACTATTATTTATCGAACGGTTAAGCACCCGTCAATTGGGTCACAAAATTTTCGTGATTCCAATTGATACTTAAATCCGTGATTTTGTCATTTTCATCAAAACGAAAAACGAAAATATGGTCACTGTTGAATTTCAATCCCTTGCTAGGAAGCCCCATAAATTCTTTTTCTTGCGTTCCAAAAATCGCCACTTTGCAAGTAACAGCATCGTCTTCGGAATACATACTATCAACGGTGTTGTCAATGTCGGGAAAGCAGTCCATTAGTAAACTCCATACTGCTTTACCAAACTCGCGGAATAATCCCTTCCCGTCTTCGCCCAGTGGTTGAAACCATACGGTTGCTTCGGGCGTGGCAAGGTTAATCATACGTTCGGTATCAAGGTCTTGATAGGCAGAAAAAAATTCGATGCAAGTGCCTTTGCGGGTTAGTTCCGCGATTGATTCGGTCGTTTTTATCGTTTCCATACATGTGGTACGGGCGTCTCGCCCGTGGGTTTAAGAAAAGGAATAGGTTTATAGGTTGGAATAGTTGAGGTACAATTACCCGAAAAACTAGGAAATAGAATACAATTCTCTCATAGTCTAAAACATAAAGTAAAACGTTATTTTGGATAATTAGGATGAGTTTTTACTTTACGGATTTGGCGAAGATGACGATCTATGTGTCCCCATTGAAAAATCAGCACTTGGTGCATATTTCGGGGGTTGGGAGTACCCGTAAATTCAAAATGTGCCCGCAAATCAGCTTGAGTACTTTCAATAAAAGCAAGATTGATGGCGTGGTTTTGCAAAAAGAAAGTCAAGTTTTTTTTGCCTTCAATAAATCCCGTTGGCTTCGTGTAGTCGGGAGAAGTATGTTTAGCTTCTTCCATGATAAACTCATGGTAATAGCTGTCGGGGCGGCTCGTAGCGTTAAGTTCAGGTGTGGGTTTATTCCGAATCCCAATACTGATTTCTCGACTCCAAACAATTTCCCATATAGCCAAATGCTCCACAATTTCACCGATAGACCAGCGGTCGGCCGACTCGTGAAACGCCCATTGCGCTGGGGTAAGGTTTTGGGTTTCTTTGACTAATTCATCCCGCGTGCGTTTCATATTATCGAGCGTGTGCTGGCGGTCAGCTGGGGTCCACAATTTGGCTGCCGTATTTTCTTGTGCTTGTAAAAAAGTGAGAGCTGTTGCTACTAAAAATAGAGAGGAAAATAGTGTGTTCATATTCTGGGGTTATGATCAGGTTAAACATATTAGAAAAAGTAGCCTCAGGGAGGCTAAATCTTAGTAGAAAAAGAGGGGTGAAGGCTGTTCTAAAGCCCCATCGGGGTGACATCTTTCTCCGAACGTCGCCGCCCCGCTGGGGCTTTGTGGTGGATTTGATTCATTTTACTACTAAGATGTAGCTCCTCTGGAGCAATCAATAGCGGCTCTATATTTTAATGCGTTCAACCTGGGCTATGATTGTAAAAAAACGACTTTCTAAAATAACCCTTCGGCTGGTGGTTTAATGCCTTTGAGGCGGAGATAAATGGTCGTTTGTCCACGGTGGTGACATACGTGCTCAAACGATTTTGCAAAAACACTTTCAACCGTTAATTCTTGTCCAAATACTTTTACTTTCTTTCCAAAATCAGCATCGGGTATTCCTTTCAGTGCTTCAATGGTGAAATCAATGCTTTGCATGACGGTATTGGTCACAGTTGCTTTTGAATGATCGGCTGATTTCTCGGCCGAACCTTGGTACGGGCTGGTTTTTCCACTGGCGGCAGAAGCAAAGGCGAAGTTGGCATCCGCAACGTGCATCAGTTGCTGGGCAAACGTTCTAATTTCAGGAGTTGGCTGAAACCCATACCCATCTTCAGGCATGGCGTCCAAGTATTCTTTCATAAACTTCTTTCCTCGTTCCCAGTCAGCGAGCAGTTTTGATTTTGTCGTTTGCGCATTGCTTAAATGCCCCAAAAAGAACAGGAGAGCTAGTGTGATAAAAGACTTCTTCATTGTTTTTGTGTTTTAGTTTGACGATTCAAAAGTAGGGGACTGTTTACTGCGGTGATTGTAAAAATGCGACATTCTGTGGCACGGGCGTCCCGCCCGTTTCCCTAAGAAAACATTTAAACCTTATCAGGCAGATGAAGACGGACGGGACGTCCGTACCACAAGGGAGTAATTTTAAGGTAGAAAAATCTTTTATGGACATTCGCCTTAAACCTCTATCATGTCGCAAAAAACCACCTTACAGCACCTTCTCCAAATTCCCGTTATTGTTGCCGCTTTGGGATACTTAGTAGATATGTACGACCTCTTTTTATTCAGCGTTGTACGAGTCAATAGCTTAAAAGCATTGGGCGTTTCTGCCGACGAACTTCTGCCTCAGGGCGTTTTCTTGCTCAATACTCAGTTGGCAGGATTACTCGTTGGAGGCGTTTTTTGGGGTATTTTAGGAGACAAAAAAGGACGATTATCCATTCTTTTTGGCTCCATCCTCATGTATTCTTTGGCAAACATCGCCAACGGTTTTGTCCAAACCGTAGACCAATATGCTTTCTTACGTTTTATTGCGGGGATTGGCCTTGCGGGAGAACTAGGGGCGGGAATCACGCTCGTTTCGGAAGTATTACCCAAAGAAATTCGCGGGTATGGAACCACGGTGGTTGCCACAATGGGGCTCTTTGGTGCCATTATGGCCAATTTTGTAGCAGATTGGTTCGATTGGCGCGTGTCGTATTTTGTCGGAGGAGGAATGGGCTTAATACTGTTAGTACTTCGATTAAACGTTTTTGAATCGGGGTTATTTGAAAAAATCAAATCCCAAAAAGTGCAGAAAGGTAATATCATGATGCTATTCAACAGCCGACAGCGTTTTACCAAATACCTACTTTCTATCCTGATTGGAATTCCTTTGTGGTTTGTGACGGGGGTACTGATGACTTTCTCGCCAGAATTTGGGAAAGCAGTAGGACTAACCGAGCCAATCATTGCGGGTAAATGCGTAATGTTTGCCTTCTCGGGACAAATAGTCGGCGATATTGTGAGTGGTCTCGTAAGCCAGTACCTTAAAAGTCGCAAAAAAGTAATGGGACTTTTTGTATTGCTTTCCTTCGTATTTATGCTCACGTACTTGCTCTTTCCCGTCAAAAGTACCGATGGTTTTTATGTCATTTGTGTATTGTTGGGCTTTTGCAATGGGTACTGGACCATTTTTATCACTATTGCAGCGGAGCTTTTTGGAACAAACCTGCGGGCTACGGTCGCTACTTCCGTCCCCAATGTAGTAAGAGGTACGGCCATCATTTTGACTTCGGCGTTTGTTGCCCTTAAACCCAGTTTGGGTATCATCAACAGTGCGTTAGTAATCGGTACCGTCACCGTGATTATTTCGCTGGCATCTTTGTATTTTCTGGAAGAAACTTTTACCAAAGACCTCAACTACGAAGAATGAGTTAGGCCGCTGCCAAAGTCATGAGATATTTTATTACCTTACCGTTAAATTGGACAAAATTTTCGGTAAGGTTTTTTCGTTTTTAATAAGACTTACCCGCTTTGAGATTAGATTTTGCTTAGAAACGCAGCGAAAACCGCTTGTCGTGCGTAAAACAAGATAGTAACACATTACGTTGAATTTAGGCACAAGATTTGAGGAAGAGGAGAAAGAGATTAAACCAATGAGAAAGCAACCCTACATATTTTTTACAATCATCGGCTTATGGGCGTTGTGTATGGCTGTGCCTGCCCAAGTTCGAGCCCAATTTGAGGTAAAAGGTAAACTATGTATTCCTGATGTAGAATGTAAAAGTGATTCTGTAACTTTTACGGATACGCTCAAAACGTCCACCGCTTGGCAGTGGGATTTTGGAGATGGTTCAGGTCTTATTTCGTCCAAAAAATCAAGCATTAAGCATATTTTTCAAATGCCAGGTCCCTACACCGTCACATTGACTCGGACGGTCAATGGGGTGCCTGATGTCGTGACAAAAACCATTAACATTGGTGTGCCCCCACGGCAGTTTCCTGGCTGGCGACGTGATACGATGATTTGTAAAGAAGATTTGGGAAAACTCATCCTAAATCCTTACCCAAGCAATGCGCCTTCGGGCGTAAAGTACATGTGGTTTCCCAATGGCGACACAACCCAGACCATGCGGGTAGATAGTTCGGGTTGCTATTCGGTGGAAGTGACCAACGCCGATGGCTGTTCTTACGAAGACCGAATTAATGTGAAGGTTTGTATGGAGCAAAGCAACCAAGAAGGGGCTAAGTGGTACTTCGGTAACAATGCAGGGTTGGATTTCTCAAGTGGAAACCCGACCCCACTCACAAACGGTCAGTTAAATACGCCTGAAGGTACATCCTCGATTGCCAATTCTAAGGGGCAACTCTTATTCTATACTGATGGGCTAAAAATCTACGATAAAGGCGGGGGACTTATGCCTTCAACTGATGGTTCAACGACGCCTCTTGGAGGAAGTCCAAACTCTACTCAGTCGGCACTAATTGTCCCAAAACCGACTTGTCGAGGGTGTGAGTATTTATATTATGTTTTTACTACATCAGATATTAACGGTAAAAAACAACTGAGCTATAGCCTCGTTGATATGCGTCGGAACGGTGGTAAGGGCGAGATTGTTGAGAAAAATCAAATCTTATCCGATAACACTACCGAGCGTATTACCTCTGTACGAAACGACCAAGATTCAACCTACTGGGTTGTAACGCACGATTACAACAGCAATTCTTTCAAGGTATATCACCTTACCAAAGCGGGCCTCGAAGGGCCTACCGCCTATCCTTTGGGGACGGTTCAGAATACACCTAATCAAGCGGAAGGTTATATGAAATTTTCGATACCTGACAGTACAGGTGCTCGGAAACTAGCAATGGTGGTGCCAGGGCCACCCAAAAACTTGGTGCAGATTTACACATTTAGCGACTCTTCTGGACGGCTCTCGGGGCCTCTCACGCTCGACCTTGGCCCTGCGCCTCCCAAAGCGTACGGAGTTGAGTTTTCGCCCGATGGGACAAAAATGTACGTGACTCTCCAAAAAGACGCGAGTGATACTACGCTTTCGCGACTTTACCTCTATGACATTAGCCTGCGCGATTCGGCAAGCATAGCCGATTCTAAGATACAAATTGATAGTTCAAAAACGGAAGTATACGGCGCGTTACAAATAGGCTCCGATGGGCGTATTTACATGGCTATCAAAGATAGTAAGTATTTAGGGGTGATCAATGAACCCGACGAAGACTCTCAAGACGAAGTACGGTTTGTTAAAAACGGAATCTTCTTGGCGGGAAAAACGAGTCAGTTAGGCTTACCCAACTTTGTGTTTAACTTTACGCAAGAAGCATCAGGGCCTGGGTTTACCTACTCGGATACCTGTTCTAATCAAGCCACCAACTTTCAAGCCTCCCCGCTGTGTGACCCTATTAAAGACTCATACACTTGGAATTTTGGGGATGGTTCTGCTCCCGTCGTAGGACAAAATCAACAGGTGCAGCATACCTATAAAAACGCGGGCGTGTACACAGTGAGTCTACGATTGGTGAATCGTTGTAAAGATACGACCATTACCCAGCGAATTACGATTATTGCTACTCCTGATCCCATCAAGTTAAAGTCTCCCATAGATACCTGCGTCAATCGACTGGTATTAGACGCGGGAGTGCAGGCCGAGCAATATATATGGCTGAGGAATGAGCAACCCATTGCCCAAACGAAAACGATTACTTTACAGCCCAACGGCGGGTCTGGTAGGTATATTGTTTTTGCCGCCAATGGGATTGATCGACAGTGTAAAGTGTCTGATACTACCCAAGTTACGATGCGAAGGCCGCCTGCGTATGTTTTGAGAGATACGAGTTTGTGTGTAGGAGGAGGGACTGTGGTACTAGATGCAAAACCATCGCTTACCAACTGGAATAAATTTCAGTGGAGCACGGGGGAAACTTCTCAAACAATTACGGTGAACAGACCTGGTAGTTATTCTGTCCAAGTGACTATCAATGCAGGTACGCCTCAAGCTTGTGTAAACGAAGATACCATCGCAGTACGTGCTTTACCCAAAGCAAGAATGCAAGCCGCCCTTACGCCGCCAACAGGCTGTACCACGCGTGACGGTAGGATTGTAATCGGAAGCATTACCCCTGCGGGAAATTATACATTTAGCTGGTTTGGCCAACCCAATGATACACCACTGACGGGAACAGGAAATACGTTGGCGAGTTTAGGTGAAGGCACGTACAAAGTCCGACTGACAGGAAACCCGACGGTGTGCGCCACCGATTCCTCTTTTACGCTGCGAGTCATTAAAAATCTTCGACTGCAACCTACTGTGGTCAACGCGCGCTGTACCGTTCCTAATGCGGGAGCTATTAATCTTTCGACTTTGGCAGGTACACCTACGAGGTACGTTTGGACTAATGCTACTGGTGTCACTGTTGGGACAAACGCTCCGATACTCAGTAGTTTGTTCCCTGGTAAGTATAATGTACAGGTAACGGACGCAGGAGGATGCGATACTACCTTACGTGATATTACGGTGGGTGTCATTCCAGAAAAGTTTTTGAATCTCGGCCCCGATAGAGAAAAGTGTATTGGAGATACGGCCTTACTAGTTCCTGTTTTGCCCAATATCCAAGGCAATCAGTATAAATGGAGTACGGGCGAGACCACCAACCGAATTACCGTAAGTAGAGGGGGCACGTACACATTGACAGTTACCAATTCCGTAACGGGATGTACCGATACCGACGATTTTGTGTACACCCTAGCGCCTAAACCTGTATATGATTTGACTCGTGATGTAGGCTTATGTGATTTGGATGGGAATGATGCAAAAGCAACGCTAATCATTCGTTCATCAATGCCTAATTTGAGCTATTTTTGGCTTCCTCCGCTTGAAGTGACTACCTCTCAGGTAATTGTTAATAAAGTTGGGGTGTATCCTATTCGGATTTCGACGCCTTTGACTTGTGAAGTGCTTGATACTGTAAAGGTGGTAGTGCGTTGCGAGCCTCGTTTGTTCATTCCTGATGCTTTTACGCCTAATGGAGATGGAGAAAACGATTTATTGGATGTCTATGGTGATTATTTGAGTGATTTTGAACTAAGAATCTATAATCGCTGGGGAGAGGTGATTTTCCAGACGAATGATATAAGTGATAAGTGGAATGGCAAATACCGTGGTACGTTATATCCCCCAATGACGTATCCCTATGTGGTATCTTACAAGTCGAAGTTCTTCCCCGACCGCCCTCGAATTACCCAACGAGGTATGGTTACACTCATTCGATAACCGCATTGTTTTCACGCAGAGTCGCTAAGTTGCAGAGTAATAAAAATACTGTGACTTGGCGACTCTGTATGCTACCATATCATCCAGAGTTGCGAAATAAAGAAAGTGACGACAATTATAGGTCGAAAGAGAAAATTCTTTTATCTATGCCTGAAAACGAGCTCTCTCAAATAGTAGTGAGAGTAATAGCCGCTTTAGTAATTGAAAATAAACTAATACTGAAATCGAAGTCAAAAACAACTACTGACTTACTCAAACTAAGTGATATAAAACAGGGGCGATTAATCAATTTTAACGTACCTTTGATAAAAGACGGAATTCAACGAATTGTTTATCGGTTATGAATAAGATTGGCTTTTTGAAGCCTATTTTTGCAGCTATGTCTGAATCTAATTATGCGTCAAGATTATCTATCAGGAAATAAAGAACCGCTTTCGCCCATCGAAAAAGAGATTGATAAGGCGTTGCGGCCACTCTCATTTAGTGATTTTGCGGGTCAAGACAAAATCCTCGAAAACATTCGGATATTTGTAACAGCCGCAAAACAGCGTGGCGAACCCCTCGATCACGTACTCCTTCATGGGCCTCCAGGGCTGGGTAAAACGACCCTTTCCAATATCATTGCCAACGAACTCGGCTCTACGATGAAAACCTCATCGGGACCCGTATTGGATAAACCAAGTGATTTGGCAGGTTTACTGACCAATTTGCAGCCTAATGACGTGCTGTTTATTGATGAAATTCACCGCCTCAACCCTATCGTAGAAGAATATTTGTATTCGGCGATGGAGGATTATAAAATTGACATCATGCTCGATTCGGGGCCTAATGCAAGAAGTATTCAGATTAGTCTAAACCCGTTTACATTGATTGGAGCTACTACGCGCGCGGGTTTACTTACGTCGCCCTTGCGCGCGCGTTTTGGGATTAACTGCCGCTTGGAATATTACGATGCCCAGTTATTGTCCTCAATTGTGAAACGCTCTTCTACCATCTTAGGAACACCTATCGACGATGAAGGTGCTTTTGAGATTGCCCGCCGTAGCCGAGGAACCCCACGGATTGCCAATAACCTTTTACGCCGTACTCGGGATTTTGCCCAAGTAAAAGGAAAAGGGCGAATTACGGTAGAGATAGCCGAGATTGCCCTAAAAGCGCTTGACGTAGACCAACACGGCCTCGACGAAATGGATATTCGTATCTTGAGTACCATCATTGATAAGTTCAAAGGAGGGCCCGTCGGGATTACGACCATTGCTACGGCTTGCGGCGACGAAGCCGAGACGATTGAAGAGGTATATGAGCCTTTTTTGATTCAGGAAGGGTTTATAAAACGTACCTCGCGTGGACGAGAAGCCACCGAAAAAGCCTACCGACACTTAGGAATTGTGCCTAAATTTAGGACGGGAGAGCTATTTGGCTAGTCTTTTTTTGGAAAAGGCTTGTTATTTCTTAGAAATTTTACGACTTTTGCACCCTCATTCTGAAAAACAACAATTGTCATGGCCAGAGTTTGTGAAATTACGGGCAAAAGAACACAGGTTGGTAATAACGTATCGCACGCGAACAATAAAACCAAGCGTAAGTTCTATCCAAACTTGCAAACAAAGAAGTTCTTTATTCCTTCTTTGAATGAGTGGGTAGAAATTAAATTGGCTACTTCAGCTCTTCGTACAATAAACAAAAAAGGTATCGAAGCAGTATTGAAAGAGATCGGTGCGTTGTAATAATAACGACTTCTTTTGCAAAAGACTTAACCCCGCGACGGCGGGGTTTTTTGTTGCCCTATGAAGCCAAAAGGAGTTAATTTAAAGAATGTTTTACGGAAAAATAGCCCACAAATCCGTACCCAAATACCAACATAGCGTGAAGCCCCAGCAGCGAGTAAGTATGCCAGTATAAGCCAAGGACAAACCCCAAACTAAAATAAACGACGAGCCCTAACTCAATCCAAGTGAGTGGATTGAGGCTGCGCATCAGGTAGTTTTTGCGCTGCCATCCCCCTTGGTGCTGCACAATACCCCATTTGGGAGTACGAACAAACGGCGTTTTCTTCCCCAAATAGCCTTCTATGACGGCAATGGAGTTGTGTAACGAAAGTCCCATGATGACCGTCAAAAATAGAGGCAGCTGCCATGCTAGTTCAAAAAGTGATTTACGGCCGTAATGGGTGGTGCCATAAAACCCAAGTAAAATGACGACGCTGAGTTGGAAGAACTGAAAAATACCCAAGATTGAGTTGTAATGAGGTAACTCGTGCGTGATGATAAGCGCAGGGATGCTTAAAATAGCCATGAGAAAGACCGCAATAAACACCCCACTGTTGAGGAGATGGAAGGCCGCGTGAATTTTGGTAGAAAGGCCAAGTCGATGATGCTGAAAAACCTTCCATAGGTTCTTGCGAGCACACTCGGCGGCCCCTTTCATCCAGCGGTATTGCTGCGATTTAAGGGCAGGCATGGTGGCAGGTAACTCGGCAGGGCTTTCAACGTGTTGTAAATAGACAAATTCCCACCCCCGAAGTTGAGCGCGGTAGCTCAAATCTAAATCTTCGGTAAGGGTATCTGAAGACCAGCCCCCCGCGTCGCTAATGCACTGGGTGCGCCAAATGCCTGCGGTACCGTTGAAGTTGATGAAGTGCCCATTGGCATTGCGTCCCCCTTGCTCTACCACAAAGTGACCGTCTAAGCCAAATGCCTGAAGTTGAGTGATGAATGAGTAAGATTCGTTCAGGTGTCCCCAGCGGGTTTGTACAACTCCAATGGATGGCTTGGAGAAATAAGGCAGCGTTTTTTGTAGAAAGTCGGGAGTAGGTACAAAATCAGCGTCAAAAATAGCGACGTATTCAGCATTGGTAAGGGTGAGTCCGTAGGCCAATGCCCCTGCTTTAAACCCCGTACGTTGGGCACGACGAATGTGTGCAATGCGAAAGCCAAGGCGTTGATAATGAGTTACTTTTTGCGCTACTAGCTCAACGGTCTCGTCATTGGAGTCGTCTAAGATTTGAATTTCAAGGCAATTTTTTGGGTAATTAAAAGCGCAAACGGCGTCGATAAGGCGCTCGATGACGTAGCGCTCGTTGTAAATAGGCAACTGCACACAAACGAGCGGCCAAGAGCTAAACGAGCGTTGCGCAAAACCATTCCCTGATTTTTGGTGACGCCAGTAATTCCAGACCAAGCTCAATTGTGCACAACTGTACAAAAACAGCACACAAGTCGGAAGTAAATACAATATAATGACCAAAATCTCCATTCAGTACGGATTAAAACGGCAATTTCATACTCGTCTGAATCAGATTGGTACTGCACTTGGCGATTACTTTCTGATCAACATTCGTAATCCTTGCCTCGCAGTGAATAACGTTTTTGCCCGCACGAATGATTTCCGCTCGGGCGGTAAGTACGTCGCCAACGCGGGCGGCGTTCAGAAAATCGCAGTTAAGATTGACGGAAGTATAGGCGTATTCGCGCCCGAGGGTAAACACTAACATCCCTACAATATCGTCCATAATGGAAGCCGCTGCTCCCCCGTGAAGGGTCATCATGGGGTTGGTCATATCTTCGCGTACGATAAATTCGACCGCCATAGAATGGGTTTGTATATCAATAAGTTTGCCATTGAGCCATCGCCCGAGGCCCGACGGGCTCTGAGTCATTTGCTGGCCAATTTGAGAACGAAAAAATGCTAAACGTGGATTGGTTTCGGTTGTCATGAAGTTGTTGGAAATAGAAAAATAAACAAGAAAATAGAATGTTATTTACTTGTTGTAAGTTGTTGTTGGATAGAAAGAACGAAGTCAAGAGTGACACTATGGTCTTCTGCAATTTCTTCGGTTGTAAGTTTGCCTCTACGAAGAGCTTTGATGATAGCGTCAGTTTTATCTGCTAATCGGGCTTCTTCAATTTTTTTCTTTTCGGCTTTGACAGCTTCGGCGTTAGCCGCAGTGATTCGTGCAAAATAAGCCCTTTCATCAGGTGTCATTTTCCGAGTATCAAGCTCATCTATAGCTCGTTTTAGCCAATCTTCGTTCCAGAAGGGGGGGTATTGACTATTATCAGTAGTTTTATGTAATGTTTTCATAGTATAAACTAATTTATCTAAATCTGTTTGAATATCAGCTACTTCTTTGTTGAATTTAGATAATTCTACAGTAATAAACGTCATTTGATTATCAATAATTTCACCCTGTTCGCTTCGTAAATTGGCAATTGTATGAAATTGGGGAGTTGTAAGAATATTTTTTTCTAAAAATGCAATGGCGTAAAGTTTTGGCAGCCCTTCATAATCAAACTCCCCTTTTTCTACCATTACATTAAATTTATGTAAGGCATAAAATTTCATTCGCTGAATAAAGTAGGGAGAGTATCCTAATTGCATTTCAACGACAAACTGATTCCCATTTTCGTCTCTACAAGATAGATCAAAAATGCCACTTCGGCTATCAATCGTTAGGGCCTCGAAAACATTTTTGTCGAATTTGACCTCTTCAATGGGCACAGATGATTTAATAAGGACTTGAAGTGCTTTTCTTAAAAATAAGGTATTTGCTTCATTTCCAAAGGTTGCTTTAAAGCCATAATCGGAAATGATTGGGATGAAAATCGAACTATCAGAGGTTAGTTGCATTTCTGTAACATATATTTATTTCACCTTCAACAACTCACTCAAATACCGAGTCGCCAGTACTTGGCGGTCGAAATGGGCTTGGGCATAGTGGTAGCCATTGCTGCCGTGCTGTTGGGCAAGGGTTGGATGTTGTAAATATACTCGAATCTTGGCCGCAAAATCAGCGGGATTTTCAGGTTCCACGTATAAGCCTGCATTGGCATCTTCCAGCAATTGCCTTGAAACACCATCAATCGCCATCAAAATAGGTTTTTGGCACGACATATAATCGAAAGTTTTGTTGGAATAAATGGTTTTGAATGTATCCACTTTTTTGAGGACAGATGCGCCTGCGTCGGAAGCTAGAATGTACTTGAAAACGTCTCTTTTGGGTACTGAGTCGATAAAACGAACATTGGTTAAGGCGCGTTTTTGTGCATCGGCCTTGAGTTCGGCTTTCAACATCCCGTCGCCAATAAGCAAGAAAAGCACATTGGTATCGCGAAGCAACTCGGCCGTATCAAGTACCTGTACGAGGTGATTGGCGACCCCGTGAGCCCCTACGTAAGTAACGACAAATTTGCCTTCCAACTGATGTTGACGGCGAAAAGCTGCGACATCAAACGTCTGAAGGAGTTCTTCGGACAGAGAAAAATCGGCGGCATTCGGAATGAAAATGATTTTTTGGGCAGGCACTCCTTTGTTCGAAATTAATTTATCACGAAAAGCGGGCGTCAGTACGTTGATAAGGCGTGCTTTACGGTACATGAATTTCTCAAACCAAAAGGCAAATTTGATGAGAATACCGCTGGTCAATACGCCTGTATCAATGGCTGATTCGGGCCACAGGTCACGAATCTCAAAAACAAAAGGCGTGCGCTTGAAAAGGGACAAAACATAGGCCGTAATTCCTACAAAAAGTGGGGGAGAAGTAACGACGATGACGTCATACTTGCCACGGGCAAACCTTATCCCACCCCAAATACTGGAAAAAGTAAATGAAAAATACGCCCAAAGTCTGCCTACAAAGCTTTTGTTGTACGAGTCGGAGACATGGCAACGAATCACGTCTACTCCGTCTGCGTTGGTGCTGCGGTCAAAGTACTTGCCGTCGTACTTAGCAGGGCGATTCCCCATGTAATGCACCATTCCCGCCAGTACCGTGACTTCGTGCCCCGATTCTTTCCAAAAACGACTCATTTCATTCCAACGCGAGCCTCCGCCGTCGTTGTCTTCCAAAAAATATTGGTGAATTAGTAAAATTCTCATAAGTTGGTGCGAAGATACAGTAAAGTACTAAATCTTAAACCTATGCCTACTCAACCTACCTTTGCTCCCCGAAACACCCAAGCCTTTGACGCACCCCGCCAAGCGCCCTTACTCGATAGCCGAGCCCACGTCGCGGTGGTGGGTGCGGGGGTATTTGGAGGATGGACGGCTCTTTGGTTGTTACGTTCGGGATTTCGGGTTACGCTGATAGATGCGTGGGGGCCAGGCAATTCGCGGGCAAGTTCGGGTGATGAAACCCGCGTGATTCGCTCCACCTACGGCGCCAATGAAACGTACTTTGACCTGAATGTGCGGGCGATTGAGCTATGGCGCGAACACCAGCAACGGTGGGATAAAAAGATGTTTTATAACACAGGAGTCCTGTGGTTTTGCTACGACGAAGCGCCCGAAATGATTGAGGCAACGCGGCCATTTATGCAAAAACACGGATTAGAATACCAGTGTTTTTCAAAAGCAGAAGCGGCGCAGCGTTATCCGCATATCTACACCGATGATTTGCATCATCTGGTTCTTGACCCGCACGGAGGCTATCTCAAAGCCCGTGAAAGTTGCCAAATCGTCATGGAAGCGTTTGTGAAAGAGGGCGGTAGGTACGTACATGCGTTGGTACAGCCAGCGGCCATTGAAGGTGGACGGATGGGCACCTTGGACTTGTCGGATGGTAGTACGCTCACTGCCGATGCGTATGTATTTGCGTGTGGGTCTTGGTTGGGGCGTTTGTTTCCTGACATACTTGGCGAGGTGATTACGTGTACCAAACAGGAAGCGTATTATTTGGGCGTACCTGCGTCGCATACGGCTTATTTTGACCAAATGCCCGCTTGGATTGACCTCGATGGTGATGATTTTTACTATGGAATTCCAGGAAATGCGTACCGTGGTTTCAAAGTAGGAGTAGACAAACGGGGTGAAGTTTTTGACCCAACCCACGGAGAACGTATGGCCAACCCTGAGGTGTTGCATAAAGCCCGTGCATTTATGGGACATCGTTTTCCTGCGTTAAAAAATGCACCGCTGGTCGAAAGTCGAGTGTGCCCGTATGAAAACTCCCCCGATGGTAACTTTATTCTGGATACGCATCCCGAGGCCGAAAACTGTTGGTTTTTAGGAGGAGGGTCGGGACACGGTTATAAACATGGCCCTGCGCTGGGCGAACTGGCCGCCGCAATTATTGCGGGAAAACGACCCTTGGAAAATTTATTTCGGATGCGGGAATAAAGCCGATGGGAAGCACCTCCCACCAGATTAAAAATTCAAAGGGTCAAGGTTTTTGAAATGCCCATTCATCCGAATGCGTTCTTTGGTACGCTCCATTTCTGACATGACGGGCAGTACTTTATTCAAATGCCGTAAAATGTATCGCTGACGTTCGGTTTCTGAGCGAATGGTCAATAAGTGATACTCGTCTTCCTGTGAGAGCCCAATTTTATGCGCAATTTGGTACGAAAAAGGCGAGAGATCAGGGTCAAAATCCACCTTGGTTTGAAGTAGCGTGTATAGACGGTCGAGTTGAAACAATAACTCAGCCATGGCACCTTGAGGAGCATCGGTGTCTTCAAGAAACGTTACATTCCCTCCCGAGTATAGTTTTCCAACGACAGGATTTTGAAACGAAAGCAGTTTAAAAACCCGAATGCCGCGCGTTTTAATGTCCATTCGGCCGTCTTCGTGAAGTTTGGCAAGGCGTACTACCTCCATTTCGGTACCGTACCCCAAAACCTTATTGTTGATGGAAGCAGGGATGCCAAACGTCTTTTGCTCGTTGATACATTCGTTAATAAGCTGACGGTAACGCGGCTCAAAAATGTGCAGATTGAGGTTTTCGGTAGGGTAAGCCACCAAGGCGAGCGGAAAAAGAGGGAGAAAACGTTCCATACGATTACTATGTTGTAACAAATGTACTTCTGCTTTTTGAAAATTACCTATTTTTAAGACTACATTCTAACTCCCCGTTTATGCGTATTGTTACTACTTGTTTGATTCTTTGGACGTTGGCTAGTCCCGCTTTTAGCCAAAAAAATACACCACCGCCTTCCTACTTTCCCCCTGCTCATACGTGGGCGCAAAAAACACCTGCCGAACTGGGCCTCAATCCTACAAAGTTGTCGGAAGCGGTTGCTTTTGCCAAGGCGTCGGAAGCGAAAAACCCGCGAAGTATGGAGCAATCGCACTATCAGAGCTTTGGAAAAGAACCTTATGGTTTTGCCATTGGCCCGTTCAATGACCGTGGCGACCAAACGGGACTTATTGTGTACAAAGGGTATATTGTGGCGCAGTGGGGAGAGCCCAACCGTTGTGACATTACCCACAGTGTAACCAAAAGTTTCCTTTCATCGGTCGTAGGTTTGGCCGTTGATAAAGGACTGATTCGTAGTGTTAACGATACTGTTGCGAACTATGTTCCACCCATTGAGTTGTATGGGCAACCTGTGCAACGGTCAGCGGAGGAATTTGGGAAACCTGAGCTTCTGAATTTATTTGATACCCCGCACAATCGCCGTATTACGTGGGATAATATGCTGCGTCAAACTTCTGATTGGGAGGGGACACTTTGGGGGAAACCTGACTGGGCAGACCGCCCCGATGCCGATGCGTCTAAATGGCTAACTCGTCCTCGAAATGCTCCTGGAACGGTGTATGAGTACAATGATGTACGGGTAAATGCGCTGGCGTTGGCTGCCACAAGCGTGTGGCGGAAGCCGTTGCCGCAAGTCCTAAAAGAGCGAATTATGGACGAAATCGGAGCGTCAAATACGTGGCGCTGGACGGGCTATCGAAATGCTTGGATTGTGCTTGATGGGCAGCCTGTGCAGTCGGTGAGCGGAGGAGGACACTGGGGAGGAGGCATGTTTATTAATGCCTACGATATGGCGCGTTTTGGCCTATTGACACTTCACCGTGGACGTTGGAATGGAAAACAGCTGCTGTCGGAGCAATGGGTGAAACAGGCTACTACTCCTACCACTGCTCAACCGACCTATGGGTATATGAATTGGTTTTTAAATACGGAGCGAAAACCGTTGCCAAGCGCGCCTGCGAATGTTTATTACCACGTAGGTAACGGAACCAATATCGTCTACGTAGACCCTGACCACGAACTGGTGATGGTGGTACGCTGGATAGAAAATTCATCCCTCGATGGGATTGTAAAACGCGTGTTGGAGGCGTTTCCTAACTAGTGGTTTTGGTTCTTCGTCCATCCAATTGGGTTGACGAAGAACCAAAAAAGTACTAATCTCCCGCAAAAAATAGCCCTTTGATATAACTATCCCACGGTTCGTCTTTGTTGAGGCGAAGCCAACCTACGAGTCCAAAATCAGTACGGACAAGGAAATGCTCTTCTAATTCAAAATCGGGACGGCCAAACTCTGCCAGTACGACTTCCACTTTGTAGCCTTTGGGCAGGTTTGCCACCACTTCTTTAGAAGTTTTATCTTTGTACAGCGTCAACTCTTTTAACGCTACCGACTGCAAACCTACGTAGTAAAAAGGCTGGGTGACTTCGGCAATGGTATCGTTTTTAATCTGAAACTTTCGACGTTTGTCAAATAGGTTATTGGTATGGCCGCTGACGTAAAACGTGGTACTATTGGTCAAAAATAAATTCAATCCATTAACAGTACCAAGCGCTTTCCCTGACTTAGTTGCAATCAAGAAATTAGGGTCTTCGCTCGGGCCGTGAGAAAAAAGCACGTACAACGAATCGCTGATTTGGGGGTGCTTAAAAACAGCCAGCCGTTCATACGCAGGAGCGTCTGGGTCGGAGCAATACCAAGGACTGTTTTTGGGGAATTGCGTACACTTTTTTCGACTCAATTTGATGCTATTTTTATCGTACCCAAATCCTACGGGATTCATTCCGCCGTCGATGCGGATTTTAGTAAGTTGGGGGAAATAATTGGGCGTTTGTCCCAAAGAAACGTACACCGTTAAAACACACAAGGCTAAGGAAAGGAACAGGTTTTTCATAGTGGTTGATTATAGAGAAATGCCAAATCGTTTTCCAAGTTCTTCGAGCGATTGAACGACGGGGTCGAGCAAGTCGAGCCCGTTTTGAAGGCGGTCGGCCTCAATTTCGCGTTCAGGGTCACCAGGAATCAATACTTGTTTCCCCTCAACGGCCTTAGCCGAACGAAAACGGCGAATCCAAGTATCCATGTGGGCTTTAAACTCATCGGCGGGGCGGAAGCCATCTACCCGCATCGCTCCAAAAAAGTGACCTGTTCCTTTACCGACTCCTTCGTTGGCCGTCATAAAGCCTGCTGTTGCAAAGGGCGGTACCCACGGCCCGTAATTAGCCCCCGACAATACCCCCGAAAAAATATCAACAATTGCCCCCAAACCATAACCTTTGTGGCTGCCATGTTCACGGTCTGAGCCGAGCGGAAGCAGCGCTCCACCGTTTTTAATAGGGTTGGAGTCGGGGGTAATGTTGCCCGCCGAATCTTGCGCCCAGCCGAGAGGAGCGGGAAGGTTTTTGCGCTGTAAAATTTCAAATTTACCGTAAGCCGCTGCCGTACTAGCAAAGTCGGCGACAAAAGCAGGTTCTTCTTGGGCAGGAACGGCCACGGCAATGGGGTTGGTACCAAGCATTTTCTCCAAAGAAAAGGTAGGTGCTACCAAAGGGGCGGCGTTAGTCATGGCCATGCCAATCATGTCGTGGGGAAGTGCTAACATGGCATGGTACCCCGCAATACCGAAGTGGTTGGAGTTTTGTACCGAAATCCAGCCAGAGCCTACATTTTTGGCTTTTTCGATGACGATTTCCATGGTTTTAGGGCCTACGACCAGCCCCACGCCCGCATCCCCATCCACCACGGCGGTGCTTGGCGTTTGGTGGACAATACGAATAGTAGGCGTGGGATTGAGACGCCCGTGGTCAAACAGCCGCACGTAGCCCGCCAAACGAGCAATCCCGTGAGAGTCGACTCCGCGGAGGTCGGCGGCGACGAGAACCGTGGCGGCCAGAGTAGCATCTTCTTCCGAAAAACCGATGCTTTGAAATATATTTTTGGTGAAAGTTCGTAGTTGTTCAGCTGAAAACATAGCGGCAAGTATATTGATAGTGTTTGGGCGCAAATGTCGCAAGAAAAGCACGAAAGTAAAATACACTTTGGCATTGCTTTGAATACCAACAGTCAAACCAACACTAACCATGTCTAAATTCCTCTTTTCGCTGGCACTATTGCTGGCCGCGTTTTCTGTACAAGCCCAAAAGTCAAATGTGCTTTCATCCCAAGAAAAGAAACAGGGCTGGGAGTTATTATTCAACGGAAAAGACGTGACAGGCTGGCACGCGTACGGTGGCAAAGGGGTGGGGACAGCTTGGAAAATAGAAGGGGATGCCCTTAAGTTGGATGTGCCGAACCGAGCAGGAAACAAAGCCCCCAACGGTGGTGATATTGTTTCGGATGTGATAGTATCGGGTGATTTTGAATTTAAAGCTGACTGGAAAGTAAGTCCATTGGCCAACAGCGGGATGTTCTTTTTTGTGAAAGAGGCGGCTCAGTACAAAAATATGCACGACACGGGTCTTGAGCTTCAGGTACTGGACGATAAGATTTATGAAGGAGCGGCCGAAAATAAACACCGCGCAGGCGACTTTTTTGGCGTAGCCAACGCCCGCCTACGTGAAATCAACCCCGTCGGTGAGTGGAATCAAGTACACGTGGTAGTTCGAAAAAATAAATTGACCGTGACGCTCAACGGTTTTGTCGTACAAGAACACGACCTCACAAGTGCTGATTGGAAGCAGCGAATTATGAGCAGCCCGTTGAAAAACGCCCCCATCGCTCAAAACCAATTCACGGGGACAATTGGCTTGCAAGATTGGGGAAGTACGGTTTGGTACCGCAACCTCAAACTTCGGAAGTTGAAATAAATGCTTATTTGCAGTCAATTGTTGTCTGTTAATCGTGCTGATTATTAGGTGTTTATTCGCGTTTTTGGCCTCGCATCAAAAAAATATCAAAAGACCATATCACCGAGATACAACATTACGGGTGTCAAAAGCATTGAAGGAGACGTAAACACTTATGCAGCATCATTGGGACATACGAACCTAAAAACAACCCAAAGCTACTTTGGAAGTTTTGACGATGAAAAGACCAAAGGCTACTTGGATGCTTTGTTGTAACAAAGTGGGGATGCAAAAGGAGTTTATCAGCCGCATTGAAAACGGCAAGGTCGATGGTCAACTTTCTACGTTCTTGAAACTTGTTGAGGGCTTGGGGTTAAAGGTGATGGTAACGGAGTAGGCTAACCGTGTTAAAACAACATGAAGTAACTCGAAAACAGCAAGGTTTTAATATTTTGAAACGCCATGTTAGATTATAGTAAAAGCAATGAAGAACTTTTTTTAGAAAAACTTAAATGCGAATCATTTGAGGGAGTGGTAGATTATTTCTACAGTTATGTTGAGGTAAAAGTAAAACTTTGGCGTGGAAAGTTGGAACAAACAAAAGCATCAATTGGCGAAGTAGCTTTTCAAGATTACCTAAATCAAGAACGCCAAAAGTTAGTTTCTGAACTTCGCACACTTAAAGCCTCTGATTTTGAACTCCAATATGATGAAAGAGTACTAACTTATTATGAAATCTGGCTGTCAGAAATTAAAAATATTTTACCATCTCTGACATGGGATTGGTCAGCCGAGCAAGTTCAACATCTTATTCGGGTTAATATGAATTACAAAATAGTGTACGATTGTTTAACTCACCTCAAAGACCCGTTTTTTGAACAATTGCCCCCCCAACAACAACGAATCCGCCACCCTGCCTCAACGGGGGCGAATGAGAAAAAGAAAGAAATTAACATAACTCCCGAAAATGTAGAACTGATTTACACGGCTTTGGCGTCGTATTTTACAGGGGAAGAAGCGTTTAAGCAGTTATTAGAAGGCAAAGCGATTCAAGGAAAGGTTGAATTTGATGGTAGTGCCAAAGAGTTATGTAACACTTTTAACACCCTTCACGAAGCAGGTCGAATAAACGCAACAGTACTCCAAATCAAAGACTGGTTATGCAACTACTTTCAAGTCAACCACAAGCCGTATGACCTTAAAAAGAATAGTACTTTAAACCGATATTTTGAAGAAAAAATAGAGAGGCACGGCCAAATATTGGTACCAACTATCAAACATTTGATAACTTTTGATAAGCTCTAAAAAATGGCTCAAAATTCGAAAAACGTTCGTAAAAGGTTCGGGAAAGTTCGGCAATCGTCGGACTTTTTTTTATACCTATTTTGGCTTATATCTATGCAGAATCATTTCAAAAATAATGATTTATGCAACAAATTATTTTAAACGGAATCGCGCTCGCAGACTTGTTGAATGAGTTTCGCGCAATTGTCAAAGAAGAGGTAGATAACCACTCGAACCCCCTGCCACAGTCCACCACGGGCAAAGATTACTTAACTCCCAAAGAGGCCGCCGATGTTATGATGAGGGTAAAAGCTAGGAAAATCCAAAGGAAGTATCCTCATGCATTTTTGGAAAAAGCTACGTCAACGACAAGTAAGACGGCGATTGAAAAGGTGTTTTTTGCGGAATTTCTTAGCGATAAAGCAACCAGTTGTACTGCCGCTGCCGAAGCGCTAAATATTCCTCAAAAACATCTCACATGGTACAAACGTGAGTTGGAAAAACTTGGGATGTTGCAAGTCGTTAAAATGGATAAATGCCCGTATACAAAGCGACAGGTTCAATTTATTACGACTGACCCCGCGCAGTTTCGGGAGCAATTCCAAAAGTTGTGGTGCAAGTAAAACAAAAAAGGAGTTACGACTTAACGTAACTCCTTGATTTTGAGGCTCTCGAAGCTGGGAGTTATCGTCGATTTATAAGTATCTTATAATCAAGCTATTAGGTTTGTTTGATTGCTCTATACCTCTAAGTGTTACTAGATGTATTGTTAAAATACTTCTAACGTGTGTAATAGATTTTGTAATATTGTTTTGTATCTATTTGATTATCAGGGCAGTATAGTGTGATTTGCACGTGTGCAAGTGTGAACTAATTGGGCTTATTTTTATACACGTCAAGTGCCATTTTTTGTACTTCAATAATCTGATTTTTTAAATCAATTACATTGTCTTTTTCCTTTGTAATACGCTCTATTTCAGTGTCTTTATTTTTGAGTTGTGCTTTGAGTGCCTTAATTTGGCTTTCAAGTTCTTGAATTTTTCTAAAATCAGTCAAATCATCGTCACGTTCTTCTGCTTCTGTTTGTAGGGCTGCTATTTTCTTTAACGCTTTTTGGAGTTCTGTATAGTAGTATTTGGCGTCTTCTTGAAAATCCGTTTGTTCTTCAAAGTTGATTATGGCATCTACGGACATAGCAAATACTTCCGCTAATTCTTCTAAACGCTCAAAGGTAACTTGGGTTAGCCCTCTTTCGAGCCTTGCATAGTTACTTTGTGTCATTTTGAGCTTCGCTGCCATTTCTTCTTGCGTATAGCCCTTGGATAGTCTTATGTCCTTGATTTTCTTGTATATATGATTCATGTTTTTGAATTTTGATAGGGCTTGCTTGGTAAATAATAGATATTTTATTGATAAATATATTTGCATATATGAATTTTATATCTATAAATTTGTAGAAATAAAACTCATAAAAATATGCAAAATATAACTTTAGTCCCGATGGCAGATGTAATATACTCAGTGCTGCCGCCCAATGTGAGCTTTAAACCGAACATTGGATTTTACAACGAGATAGGAATCAATAAGCACCGATTTGCAAAAATTATGAAGGGCGAAATTGACCCTACACGAACCGAACTTCATGCTATCTCTAAGTATTTCAAAATTCCATCAAATCAACTTGTTTAATGAAAAAAGCCCTACCCCAGTGAAGTAGGGCTTTTCAAATCAAATTTCTTAAAATGAACTCAAAAGTAACAAAAACGCGCAAATTGTCGAAGCTCATACAGGAGGTAAGAGACAACGACACTAACACCCTTTCAAAATTCTGTATCAACGTTGCTGAAAGAAAGGATAGAATTTCAGGTAAAAAATCGGCTTTATACCTGTCCATGAAATATGGCAATAAAACCGTTAAAAGGAGTCTTCAAATTTTTTGTAAACGGGGGACATTTAACCCAAAGACAAAGACCATAGAAAATGATATAGTCAATACTCAACTGATTCAAAGCATTTGTGTAAGAGCTGAAAGAATTGTAGCAGATTTTAGACTGACTGAAAGGGAATTAGACCCTAATCTAATCATGGGAGTATTACTAAAAGAGTGCGATTTGAAGGATGATTCGCCCACTTTTTTTGAAGTACTAGAAGGCTTTTTACAAGAATACAAAGACCTTGAAGGGATAGAATATGCTCGAAAGACCGTCAATAAGATGGAAAACTCTGTAAAGCATATTGGGGAGTTTTTGTTTGAAAAGTTCGGTACAAAGCAGGTGAGCTTTCAGACCGTAAAGCCAGCTACCGCCCACGATTTTGTTCACTTCTGCAAGTTGAAAAAGGGCTTCTGTAATGATTCTATCCGAAAACTATTTGGTCTTTGTAAAAGAACATTTGCTTTTGCCTTGTCAAACGGTTGGTGTGATACAAACCCCTTTACAGCAATGCGATTTAAGCACGAAAAGAAGCCTATACAGCATTTAACGGAGGCCGAAATAAAGGTGATTCAAAATGCTAAGTTCAGCAATGATGTTTATTTAGAAACCCGTGATTTGATTGTGTTTCAATGCTTAACGGGGCTTTCTTACATTGATTTGTATATCTTAAATTCAACGCAGATAATCCAAAATGAGAACGGTTTAAAATACATCTTCGCACGTCGTAACAAAACACTCAATGAGTTTGCCGTTCTTCTAACTGACCGAACGCTTGAAATTATTGAACGCTACAAAGACCACCCCGTTTGTAAAGCAAGAGGTACTTGTTTACCCGTTCCTACTAACCAGCAATACAATAGGGTAGTAAAAGAAATTGCCAAGATTGTAGGGATTCAAAAGCCTTTGACTACTCATATTTTCCGTAAAACGTTTGCTACTCTTATGGTTAACAAAGGGCTTTCAAAAGAAAGTCTTCAATACTGTTTAGCTCACCAAAGCGTCAAAATGACAGAAAAACACTATGCTGTTTTGAAAGTCGAACGTGTTTTAGAGGAACAAAAGGCAGTATTTACCCGAATTGCATAACAAAAAAGCCTCTATTCAAATGAATAGGGGCTTTCGTCACTTATAAAATTTTGAAGCATAAAAGTAATGAAGAAAAATGACACTTCAAGCACGAACTTTAACGAAAGTACGGTTTGTAAGCTCGAAAAGTACCTTTTGGAGCTATACAGTTTTAGATACAATGAAGTAACCAAGGAAACAGAATTTAAGCCTAAAAATGGCAAAAGTGCCTATTGTGGCCTTGATGAAAGGGAATTGGCTAATTTACGTATCGAGCTATCAAAAAGAGGCTTAAAAGGCTTTAAATCCCTACTTGATGATTTGTTAAAATCGTCATCGTTCGCCCCTTCGTTTAATCCGTTTAACGAGTATTTTACAAAATTGCCTGTTTGGAAAGAAGGGGATGAAGACCACATTTCAAAATTATGCTCATTTATCAAAGTAAAAGAGCAAGTGTGGTTTGAAAGGATGTTCCGAAAGCATCTTATGCGAACCGTTGCGTGTGCGCTTAGGATGCTGCCGTTTAATAAGCATTGCTTTGTTCTACAAGGCAAACAAAATGATGGTAAATCGTCGCTTGTATCGCTTGTACGTTTTTTGATTCCTGATAAGCTCAAAGAATACTACAAAGAAAACCCTCCCCTTGACCACAAAGATAGTACGATTGCATTGGGTCAAAATTTACTTATCAATTTGGATGAATTGCACGACCTTAATAAAACAGATGCTAATAGGGTCAAATCGTTGTTTTCAATGACTGATACGAAAGTACGGGGGCATTATGCTATTAAAGACGCTCTGCAACCAAGGTATGCAAGTTTTTTTGGAACAATCAACGAAAGAGAGTTTTTAAACGATGTTACGGGGAATGTTCGATGGCTGATTTTTGAAATTGTAGAAGTACTCCATGATTTGGGGGGCGCAAATGGGTATGCTCAAAATGTGAATATTGACATGGTTTGGGCGCAAGCTTACGCGCTTGTACAGAAAGGAGAACAATGTCAGTTAACAAACGATGAGATAAGCGAGGTAGAACGCCAAAATCGAGCCTATCAAAAAACAACGCTTGAAATAGACCTGATAACGCAATATTTCCGAAAATCTACTCTAAAAGCCCCTCATTCGTTTGCGCTTACTGCGACGGATATAATGCAGACATTGCAGGAAATCACAAAGAATCAAGTACGCTTAAATCATATTCAAGTTGGTAAAGCTATGAGCTTCTTAGGTATTTCTAAGGAGTCTATCAGGCTACCATTTCAAGATAACCCAACGTATCGGTATATCGTAACAAGCTCTAATCTTGAAATTCTAAACTTTTTAGAAAGCCGTGTTAGCTCCTTAGCTACAAGTGAGTTAACCAATTGATATACTGATAGATATGTGTAGTTAGATAACTACTATTACTACTAACTACAAAGCTAACTCATAGTAACTACAAACTCAATTTATAGCTAGGTATTGGCTTGGAGTAGTAAAGGTTTTACTCCGCTAAAAGAAAAAGAAAATTTCTTGATAATCAGATAGATATGAGGTTTTGTAGTCAAGTAGTGAGGGGTAGCTATATAAGTTTTTAAATTTTTTTTCACATTCAATTTTTAAGTCATGCAACAGAGACTCTTTTTTGATAAACACACAATTGAAAAGGCTAAGGCCGTTTCGATACCTGCTTTTTTACAAAGTATAGGGATTGAACCAGTAAAAGAAGTTGGCCACGAGTGGCTTTACCTATCACCTTTACGTTCTGAAAGTACCCCTTCGTTTTTTGTCAATCCTTCAAAGAATTGTTTCATTGATTTTGGGGGTAGTGAGGAAATGAAAGGGGATGCTATTCGTTTGGTACAATTAATTTTAAAGTGCCACTTTCGGGACGCTATCAGGACTTTAGTAGGCTTACCCACGAATGAAACTTCTTTTTCTTTTAGCGGCCAAGGAATAAAAACAGAAAGCGGCTTAATAGTGAACATGGTAAGGCCGCTTACCCATCCATCATTAATACAGTACGTTGAAGGTAGGGCAATATCATTGAAAGTTGCTTCTAAGTACCTAAAAGAAGTTCATTTTCTGAATAATGATAAATCCTATTTTGCGCTTGGCTTTCGTAATGATAACGATGGTTTTGAACTTCGTAATGGTTTAGGCTTTAAAGGGAAAACCGCGAACGGAATTACAACCTTTGATTGTGGGACAAAAAACGTAGCGATTTTTGAAGGCTTCTTTGATTTTCTTTCTGCCTTGGAGTACTACAACAAAAAAGCCCCTTCTGTTAGCACTATTGTACTTAATACTACTAATAATCTAAAAGCGGTTTTACCAATGCTTGACCAGTACAAGCAAATCAATGCTTTTTTAGATAACGATAAAGCAGGACGTCAGGCTGTAAATGTACTGAAAGATAGCGGTTTACGCGTGAGAGACTACGGAAAAATATTATATCCACACCACAAGGATTTTAACGCGTATTGGTGTGAAAACGGTAGTGAAAAGGTGCTAAAACGGGTTAACGGTTATCTAACCGCTAAGGATACGGATTCTAAACTTGTAACGAACTACTAATATGACTACTAAAAAGAAGTGTACCGTATGTGGCAAACGGTTTGAAGCCAAAAGAAGCGATACTATGTATTGTTCGGCTCAGTGTAAGCAACACGCACATTATAAGCGAAGTGCTACCAAATTAAACGAGCCTGACACACATTCCGAAATATTCTATTTGGATGAATACAACGAAATAGAAGCAGTATATAGAGAAATAGAGCTTGTTACTTACTGTTTCATACGTAGAAATCTCAATATTGATGCAACAGTACCCGAAATTTTACAATATATGAAGTCAGTTTGGGACTATGGTGAGATGTGGGAAACGTATTTTGATTTAAAGCCTTTTCGGACTTTTAGAGAACGTTTTTTGAACGGTGAAATTAAGGTGTTTGCTAGGCAGGTTAAATGATACTTGATTTTTGGCCTTTTGATGATAAAAACCTACTGATTTTAGAAAAAGTAGTAGATACTAGTAGTATTTATTTGTAGGCAGAGTAGGATTTTGATGATAAAAACCTACTGGTTTTAAAAAAAGTAGTGGATATTATTAGTATTTATTTGTAGGTAGAGCAGGGTTTTGATGATAAAAACCTACTGATTTTAGAAAAAGTAGTAGATACTAGTAGTATTTATTTGTAGGCAGAGTAGGATTTTGATGATAAAAACCTACTGATTTTAGAAAAAGTAGTAGATACTAGTAGT